>Ga0111541_10000093_pt1 | contig 25144 bp, 23 predicted proteins | sample Knorr_S7_td_DCM__FD_83039 | JGI IMG/M metagenome (GOLD analysis project Ga0111541, IMG submission 83039) | Marine microbial communities from Southern Atlantic Ocean transect - Knorr_S7_td_DCM_ad_131m_LV_B (version 2) (version 2) | ecosystem: Environmental > Aquatic > Marine > Oceanic | place...
TCCAAATGCTAATCGGATAACTAGAGCTATCATAAAGTCTCGTCCAATAATCAATGCCGAACATTTAACCGAAATTATTCAGAAGGCTGTACCCCGAAGAGGGAGAAAAACAAATCCAGCTACAAGAACATTTCAAAGTTTACGAATAGCTGTAAACAATGAAATGGAAAATCTAGAATACACGTTATCTTCTCTGATGGATTTTGTAACGAAAGGGACAAAAATAGTAGTGATTGCGTATCACTCTCTCGAAGATAGAATTGTAAAAAACTTTATGAGAAAAGAGTCTAGCGATTGTTTGTGCCCGACAAGTATTTTAGTTTGTCAGTGCAATCATACAAAGAAAATTGAATTAATTAATAAAAAGGTTATCAAACCAAGTGCGGAAGAGATGTTAGGAAATCCTCGTGTGAGGAGTGCTCGTTTAAGAGCATGCGTAGTTATATAAGAGTTTGGGATACTAGATAAATATTAAGGTTGAGGGGGGCTGTTGATGTATATCAGCGCCTCCGGCGCAAAATTTTTAAATAATTGAATATTTTGGAGCTAAATTAAATAAAAAAGTTGGTCAAAACCCTCATGTTGATGGTTCTCCTCAATCTAATTAATTAAAGGGTTCAACTTAAAAAAGTAATGATTAGGATTGAAATATGAGTATGTTAGATGAAAAGCTAGATCAAGATGTAATAAGTCGTTTATCGAAAGAATTAGATTTAGGGAAAGTTGCATCAGTAGGAAATGCATATGTCTCAGTTGATGTTGGAACAACTAAGGTATGTACACTTGTGGCACAAATTTTGGCCACAGGAGAAGTTGAAATTATTGGAGCAGGTAAATCTAAATCAAGAGGTATGAAAAAAGGACTGGTTGTTGATATAGAAGCAATGACAGCAGCTGTTCGAGAATCTATAGCTGAAGCTACATTAAATTTAGATATTGAGATACCTCCAGTATGTATTGGTGTAACAGGTAGTCATATAGTCAGTGTAACAACAACAGGTAAGTCATCTGTTATGGATGGTAAATCGGAAAAAGTTGTTTCTGTAAAAGATATGGATGCTGCAGTAGATAATTCTCGACCTAAAGTAGAAAATGGCCAGGAATTATTACACGTAATTCCAATAAGTTATTCTCTCGACGGTACATCAGGAATAAGAAATCCTAGCGGATTAAAGGGTAATTCTCTATCAGTTAAAACTCATTCTGTTGTAGGGGAGATAACTTCATTAGATAACATAGTGCAATCTGTAGAGAACACTGGATTAAAGATGGGTGGAATGGTTCTCGAACCACTAGCCAGTGCTGAATCTGTTTTAAGTGCAGAAGAAAGAGAAATTGGTACCATATTAGTCGATATCGGCGGAGGTACAAGTGATCTTGCATTTTTTAAAAATGGCAAAATGGTTTATACCGCAGTGATCCCTGTGGGTGGGTTTAATTTTACTAATGATATAGCTGTTACTTTAGGAATACCATATGAAACTGCAGAGGAATTAAAAATTAATTATGGAAGAACTATGGCTATTCCGGATGATAGTGATATCGATTTTAATGAGCAAATTGAAGTTTCCATCAATGGACTAGAAGAGAAGAAAATAATTACTAAAGGAGATATTTGTCGGTTGCTTAACGACAGAGCTTCTGAATTATTAAGATTCGTTTTGTTGAAAATTAATGAAGCCGGTTTGGATGCAATGCCAGCTGGTGGGATTGTATTTACAGGTGGGGGAGCAAATCTTATCGGATGGGAAGAATTAACCCACGAATATATACCTGGTAACGTCCGTATAGCTGCCCCAAGAGATATATTAGGTTTGCCTGAAACACTAAAAAGTCCTACTTATTCAACTAGTGTTGGTATTCTCTTGTGGGGAATTAATCATCCTGTTGAACAAGTAAACTATGGAGGTCACCAACCTCAAAAGAAAAAAACTTTTAGCAAAGGAAGGAAATGGTTGAGCTGGTTAACTCAATTTATTTCACCAAAATTTTAGGAGGTATTTATGTTAGAAAATGAAATGGATTTAAATGTGAATAATAAACGGATTGGGCGAGCCACAGTCAAAGTCATTGGCGTTGGTGGAGGAGGTTCGAATGCTGTAAATAGAATGTACAGTGAAGAACTTGAAGGAATAGAATACATATGCGTCAACACAGATGCTCAGCACCTTATGGGGCTAGAAGTTCCGACAAGAATTTCAATCGGTGAAAAATTAACACGAGGTTTAGGGGTAGGCGGAAGTTCTGATCTAGGTAAAGATTCTGCAGAAGAAAGTAGGGACCAACTTTACGAATGTTTGCGTGGTGCAGATATGGTCTTTGTTGCTGCAGGTATGGGGGGTGGAACTGGAACAGGGGCATGTCCTATCGTTGCTGAAATCGCAAAAGAAACAGGAGCATTAACTATTGCAGTTGTAACTAAACCGTTTGGGTTTGAAGGTCATAAAAGGAAAAAAGCTGCTGAGGATGGTATTGCTCAATTAAGGGATAGAGTTGACTCTCTAATTATTATCCCTAACGATAGATTATTACAAATAAGTGATACCGAATTAACTACTGACGATGCATTTAAAATGGCAGATGATGTTTTAAGACAAGGTATACAATCAATTGCAGAATTAGTTACAAAATCTGGAACAATTAATTTAGATTTTGCAGATGTAAAAACAATAATGAGTGGAGCAGGACCAGCATGGATGGCCATAGGTAATGCTCGGGGCGAGAATCGCGCGGTTGAAGCAGCTAAAGCTGCTATAAATAGCCCACTTTTAGATGTTTCAATAGATGGTGCCAAAGGCGTTTTACTAAATGTCTCCGGTGGAATGGACCTTACTCTTAATGAAGTGCAAAAAGCAGCTGATCTAATTGAAAGTATTGTAGATCCTGATGCTAATATTATTTTTGGTATGTCAAACGATCCAAAATTAGAAGACGAGGTATCAATAACAATAATTGCTACTGGATTTCAAGCTGCAGAGAATGTGATTCCAAATAGTGATGATTTATTATCACAATTGGATATAGAAGTTTTAGATTCTGAAGATGCACTCGATATCCCTCCTTTCATACGAAGAAATAAAACGTTTAACAAACGAGGAATATTGGGTTTTTAAGAATCGGATTAATTAACCAAAATATACTTCCTAAAAGTTTTAACTAATAAAAACACCACAGATCTATGTCTGTGGTGTTTTGGTTTATACGAATAAATTTTTCTATGATAAAATGACCATAAATATAAATCTTTTGAGAATATAAAATGTTTGAATTGGGTATTTTAACCTGTAGTGATAAGGGATCTTTGGGCCAAAGAGACGATCTTAGTGGTAAATTAATTCAAGAATTTCTTGAAAAAAATGGCTTTCATTTAAATTCCTATTCCATAATTCCAGATGATTTAGAGACAATCAAATCGAATCTTATACAACTTTCTGATCTAAACACAATCGACTTAATTATTACCACTGGAGGTACTGGAGTTACTAAAAGAGATGTTACACCCGAAGCTACTGAAGCAATTATTGAAAAAAAGATATTAGGTATCCCAGAAATAATGAGAATCAAATGTTTTGATCTCAACCCCTTATCGATTATAAGTCGAGCAGTATGTGGTTACAGAAATAAAACACTAATAGTTAATTTGCCAGGAAACCCTAAAGCAATTGATGAATGTTTAACAGTAATACTCCCTGTACTTGATCATACAATCCAATTAATACAAAGTGATTCTTTAGAACACTAATCTTTATAGAAAGAAAATTTAATGATTAATTTTGAAGTTTTTTCACTATTTCCTGATATGTTTGAAACTATTTTTAAAGATGGCATAATTTCTCGCGCTATAAATAATCAATTAGTTAATATAAATCTATATGATTGGCGTGATAAATCTACAGATAATTATAAGACAGTAGATGATTATCAATATGGAGGCGGACCAGGAATGGTTATCAAACCAGAACCATTGTTTGAAAGTGTGGAATCAGTGATTACAAATAAAAATGTACCTATAATTCTTTTATCGCCTCAAGGTGAAAAATTTGACCATAATAAAGCCATAGAACTTTCCCATTATGATCAAATAGCATTACTTTGTGGAAGATATGGTGGATTCGATGAAAGAATTAGAAAGTATTTGGCGACAGAAGAATTAAGTATAGGAGATTATGTTATGAGCGGAGGAGAGTTAGGAGCAATGGTAGTCATTGATGCAGTTTCTAGACTAATACCAGGTGTACTAGGAAATGAAGATTCCTATAAACTCGATTCTTTCTACTCCGATTTGATACAATATCCCCAATATACTAGGCCATTTTCATTCAGGGGCTGGAATGTACCAGAAATTCTTTTATCTGGAAATCATAAAGAAATAAATGATTGGAGAAGAAAACAATCAAAAATAAGGACAGCAAAAAAACGTCCTGATATGATTGATCTATCAAAACTTTCTTCTGATGAATTAAAATTATTAGAACAAAATGAAGAATAACTAAATCGCCTAAGACATTACGGAGAGCTAATATGGAAACATTTTTTTTAACATTTATTGGTTTATTATTATTCCTTGAATCGTGGTACATATTAGGCTTTTATATTGAGTCTAGATTATTGGGGACAGTTACCTTAATAGGTACGATACCATTGTTAATAGGAATATTTTTATGGGAAATTTTTAAATTGGAGATGATAGGGTATTCTATACTTAGTATACCTTCTGGCACTGCTTTAATGCTTTCATTAGTATTGTATTTCTCTTTATGGACTATTTATTTTATAACTTCATCTCTTACATATTTATGGTCATATAATTCACGATTGTTAGGGTTTATATCGCTGATTATTGCATTCTATTCTTTGATAATTTTTGGCATTCCATGGACCTATCCTGAACAACAAGTAAGCAATGGTGCTGCTATGTTTATGAGTATTAGTGCAATTGTTTTAGGTATAATATCTACGATGAGGTTTTTTCAATTAGCTGTACCATTTCGATATATTACAAAAATGACAGGATGGTTTACACTTTTTGGTTCCGTTATTTTATTGTTAGTTGCACAAGGCATCATATTAAAGTTATTCAACTTTTAAAGAAACTTTTGACAACTTGTTGTTTGGCAATTAAACTATTTCAGTGTTATTTAATTATGAAGAATATTAGAGGTAATTAAATGGAACCTAATCAATTGGTTCAAGCTCCAAATAAAGAAAATATAGATGAATTTTCTCCTGGAGATACTATAAAAGTGGATGTTCGCATTATCGAAGGTAGTCGAGAGCGAGTACAATCATTGGAAGGTGTGGTAATTGGGGAAAAAGGTTCCGGATTACAACGAACCTTTACCTTACGTAGAACCACTAGAGGATTTGGCGTTGAATTAACTTTCCCAATACACTCTCCGAAATTAGAGGGTTTGAAGGTTTTACGTCGTGGAGACGTTAGACGCGCAAAACTTTATTATCTGCGAAATCGTTCAGGAAAATCTGCCCGAATTAAGGAAAAAAGACAATATTAAATCTTATATTCCTTTGTGAGATTGATGATATATGCTGAAGTTGCTGTTGATGCACTAATTTTAGAACCCAAAACTTATACTTACTCTATACCCAAAGATATGAACGTATCAATGGGGCAGATGGTTCAGGTTCCGTTAAGAAATCAATTTGTAGATGGTATTGTTACTGATATTAAAGATTCAGCTGATTTATCTTATATTAAACCTATACATAGATGCGACGATATAGGCGTTTTATTAAATTCTCATCAAATTTATTTAGCTAGATGGATTAGTGATTATTATTTTACTTCACTATATACATGTTTGTCGTTGATGCTTCCGCCAGGATTTACTAATCGTTCTCAGCAATTTTTACGAGCACAGGAATCCATCACTCCAGATATACCAGAGGATTTACTTAAAGCCTTAGGGAAGAAATTAAAATTCAGAGGAAATATTGATCAGTTAAAAAAATCGTTATCAAAAGATTCAGTAAATATTTTAAATAAACTTATCAAATCTAAAAGTATTACTGTTGAATGGGATTGGCTTGATAAAACGACAATGCTTGATAATTTGCTAGTCCAACAATTAAAAGATGCTGGAACTGATAAAACTAAATTTGTGGCAAAAAATATATCTAATGAATATTTTACCTTGACCGATTATCAACAAAAAGCTGTTGAAAAGTTGAGTCAAAAAATTGAATCAAATAAATTTTCTGTTAATTTACTTCATGGTATTACTGGGAGTGGTAAAACAGAGGTATATCTTAGATGTATAGAGCAATGTTTATATTTAAATAAAAGAGTCATATTTCTTCTTCCAGAGATTTCTTTAATTGATCAAGTTATTCAGGAATTAGAAAAACGATTTCCAAACAAAATAGCTTTTTTCCATAGTTCTATGAAAGCAACTGAACATAGAAATGTTTGGTGGCAGATCAATGCGAACAGATTTGAAGTAGTAGTAGGACCAAGAAGTGCCTTATTTACTCCATTAGAAAATGTTGGATTAATTATCATTGATGAAGAACATGAATGGAATTACAAACAAGAAGAACCAAACCCTAGATATAATGCCCGTTCTGTGGCAATGATCAAGGCCGAGAATTTAAATGCAACAGTGTTGTTAGGTAGTGCAACTCCAGACCTTATAACTTATCATAGGGCCAAAGTAATGGGTTCAATAGATATGTTTGAATTGCCTTACCGTATTTCCGATAAACCTGTAAATATTTCCACATATTCTAAGGAAAACAATTTAGCTGATGTTGAAGTTGTAGATATGAAAGAGGAATTGCAAAATGGTAATACGAGTATATTTAGTACATCATTACTTGATAATATAAATCAAACGGTAAATAGAAGCGAACAGGTCATCTTACTTGTTAATCGAAGAGGAACTTCAGTTTCTTTAAGGTGCAAAACCTGTTCTGAGATTGTCTCATGTTCTAGTTGTAATGCTGTTTTAACATATCATTCTTCTATAGAAAAATTGATCTGTCATTTATGTAATCGTAAATACAATACTAGTTATAAATGTAAAACATGCGATGCTACTCAAATTGAAATGTTAGGTTTTGGTACCCAAAGAGTTGTATCTGAAATCAAGGAATTTTTTCCTGACGCTTCTGTTGCTAGGTGGGATAGAGATATTTCGCAAGAAAATCGACATGATCCAGAAGTGTTACGAGATTTTTCCAAAGGGAATGCACAGATTTTAGTAGGTACCCAGATGGTTGCTAAAGGCCTAAATATTCCAAACGTAACATTAGTAGGGATAGTTTTAGCAGATATAGGTTTGTTTATACCTGATTTCAGATCAAGTGAAAAGATATTTCAACTAATTTATCAAGTTGTAGGTCGTTCTGGCCGAGGTGAAAAGCCTGGTAAGGGTATAGTACAGACATACTTTCCTGAAAATTATGTTATTGATTTAGCCTCCAAGCAAGATTTTACGAGTTTTTATGATGTTGAATCAAAATTCAGACAAGTTCATAATCTCCCTCCATATAGCAGAATAATCAAATTAGTTTATTCTCATTTTGATGCCCAAAGAGCTCAAAAAGAAGCTGAAAGAATGAAGAGAGAACTCATGCAGATAAGGAGTAAATGGGATTATTGGTACATTGATGTTTCTGGCCCTGTACCATCTTTTTATAATAAATTAAGGGGCAAATATCGTTGGCAAATAATACTCCGAGGACCAAATCCCCGAGATATTATCAATAGAATAAAAATCCCAGAGAATTGGGTTGTAGATGTTGATCCTTTGTCTTTTAATTAGAATATCTTTGCACTTATCAAACAACGAATCTATAATGTATAACTGAAATAAATTAAAAGGTGGTTTTATGGCAATTTTAGAGATTAGAATAGTTCCTGATCCTATTCTAAAAATAAAAGCACATAAAATAAAAAAAATAGACGATTCTATAAAAACATTAGCGTTAGATATGTTTGAAACACTACAAGATGCTCATGGTGTTGGTTTGGCAGCCAATCAAGTAGGTGTTTTAAAAAGAATTGCAGTTATTCAAACTTCTTTAGAAGATGAACCAATTTATATTATTAATCCAGAAATTACTGAAATGTCAGGCGAAAGAGAAGTAGAAGAGGGATGTTTAAGCGTACCAGGATATATTGGAAATATCTTTAGGTCAGAAAATGTAAAAGTAAAAGCTCTAAATTTAGACGGTAAAAGAATAAAAATAGATGCTACCGGATTATTAGCACAAGCATTAGAACATGAGATAGATCACTTGAATGGTATTTTATACCTCGATCATTTAAAAAGTCATGAAAGTCTACGAAAAATTACCGATGAAACTGAAACAGATACTGAAGATGAAGAGGTAAGTGCCAAAGAGACTACTTCATAAAAGTGAAACGATAATGCCTAAAGATATTTTATATAGATATGTTACAGAGTTAATAACAACTACATACAAGGATTTTGCCATTTATGCTTGTGGAGGTTTTGTTCGAGACTTAGCATTAGGTATAGAACCCAAAGATTTAGATTTAGTCGTTTCTACTAATCCTGAAGAATTTGCTAAAGAACTTTCAAAGATTCTTGAATCAAATTATTTTGTATTAGATGAGACAAGAAATATTTTTCGTATCACCTATAGCAAAAGTGACGTAATTTTAAATATAGATATTTCAGAATTAGTGCTATCTATAGAAAATGACGCTTTAACTCGTGATTTTACTATTAATTCATTATACATTCCTATTGATAAATTACTTTTTGAAAATCCTATTGAATTTATTATTGATCCTTTAGAAGGATTATCTCATTTAAACCAACGAAAATTAAAAGCAGTAAATGAAGATATATTTAAAGATGATACTATAAGACTACTTCGTGCAGTTCGTTTATCTGAATTTCTTAAATTTGAAATTGATAATCACACAAAAAAACAAATTCGTGAAGATTCTAAATTAATACAAACTTGTGCACCTGAAAGAATCCATGATGAATTAATGAATATTATGTCTTTTGATTTTGGATCGATGAAGGCAATTAAGCAATTAAATGATTTAGATTTGCTATTTAATTTAATTCCTGAATTAAAACTAGGCGTAAATGAAAATCAACCTAAAGAACACTATTGGGATATTTTTGAACACAATGTACAAACAGTAGGGTATTTTGAAAATATTATTCACTCTAAAAATATTGATGGATGGATCTTGGACGAGATTTACTGGAATCATGGATTAAAAGATTATTTTATGAATCAGAATATTTCAGGTTATACAAGATATTCTGTTGTGAAATTAGCTTGTCTTTTGCACGATATAGCTAAACCACATACCAAAACAATAGAAAATGAAAGAATAAGATTTAAAGGCCATCACAGAGAAGGTGCAATAATATCTGAAGGTATACTCAAAAATCTCCGATTCTCTAAAAAACATGTGCGAGGAATTAGCACAATAATTGACCATCATCTTAGGCCTGGTCAAATGAGTCATGAAGGACAACTACCTTCAGATAAAGCCATTTATCGTTTTTTTCGAAGTTCAGAAGATTTCGCTATTGATACTATATATTTAAATTTAGCTGATTACTTAGCTGCTCGTGGCCCACTTTTAGAGAAACAAGAATGGATTGACTATGTTTCAAAGGTAAATCATATTTATTTACAGGGAACAAAACAACAAGATGATCCAAAGTATGACAGACTTGTTAATGGTAGACAATTAATGCAAGAATTGGGCTTATCTTCTGGCCCTATTATTGGTAACATCTTAGAGGAAATTCAAGAAGAGGTAATTTCTGGTAAAATTACAGAATATGAAGATGCTATTCAATACGCAAAAGTAATATTAAATAGGGAAACAAATAGATAAGGAAATGAGTTTTGTTAATTAATAGAAGTAATATAATTAGATTGCTAATGATATTTGTGATTGGTCTTGCTACTTTTGGGGCATTATTTCCAAGCAAATGGGATTTAAATGTAGGGGACTGGACTTTTTCTAGAGGAAGTGATTCCTTGCTCGGTATGAAGCTAGGCTTAGACCTTCAAGGAGGAAGTCACTTAGTATATCAAGCAAGAGGAACAAAGAATATCGAAATTGAATTTTCAGAAGTTCCTAATGTGAATTCAATTAACGAAAGTATAGTGACTTTTCATTTAGAAAACTTGTTAGACGCAGAGCAAATATTTGCAAATATAAGTAAGATCGATAGTAATAATGAGTTGAGTGTTGATTTAAAAATAAGAGAAACAAGTGAAATACAAAGTTTAGCAAACTATTTGCCAGGTATTGAAAGTCGTTTGGAATACAGAATATCTAATATCGATGATATGCTATTTGTTATACCGAGTAGTGAAGACTTGGAAAATCTTAAAGAATTTACTTTTTCTATAGTGTTTTCAGAAGAAAATCAAGCAGTACTTTTAGAACAATTTATTACAGAAATTTTTTCCAATTTAGGATCCAGTAATAAAAGTGTTAACGTTAAGGATAATAAAACAGTAATCATCAATACAGAATTATCTACTCGAACACCAGGTGATGAAATATTAAAACAGGATTTAGAAACTTATATTAGCCCAACCACAAAATTTCTAGTTACAGATATTCCAGCAACTCCTACTGCAAATCAGATGGAAGGAGTAGTAGATATTATCAATCGTAGGGTTAATCCTTACGGTGTTTCAGAGCCAATAATCCAATCTATGGATGGTGATAAAATATTGGTTCAATTACCAGGATTAAATAACGTAGAAGAGGTTAAAACCTTAATAGGAAGGACAGCTCAATTACGATTTGTTGAACGTACATGTTTGGAAAATTATCGTCTTGTTGCTGATGGTATGGAATATTATCCTTGTGAGGTTAAAGAAAACCAATCAGACCAAGAAACAGGATTAACAGGTGATGATCTCGATAGAGCCTATGCAGGGACACACCCTCAAACAGGAGCACCAATAGTAAATGTAGAATTTGATAGCGAAGGAACAAAAGTCTTTGCAGAACTAACCACAAAATTATCTGCTACAAGAGGAACTTCTACACCTGATAGATTTGTTGTTTTTCTCGATGATGAAGAAATTGTTGCCCCTGGTGTTTCTCAACCTATATTAGGAGGTTCAGCATTTATAGAAGGACAAGCATTTACATTTGATAGAGTAAATACAATAGCAATACAACTTGAATCTGGTAGACTACCTGTCCCGTTAGAACTGATTTCTGAATTAACTGTGGATGCAACTTTAGGGGCAGAATCTTTAAGTAAAAGTTTGACTGCTGGTATCGCTGGGTTATTACTAGTTCTTTTATTTATGGTTTTATATTATCGTGCAGCAGGGATTGTTGCAGCATTTAGCCTTATTTTGTATACAGCTATTGTTTTAACATTATTCAAATTAATACCTATCACTTTGACACTGGCTGGTTTAGCAGGATTTATATTGTCTATAGGTATGGCAGTCGACGCTAATATATTAATATTTGAGAGAACTAAAGAAGAATTGCGATTGGGGCGGACACTCTTATCATCTATTGAAATTGGATTTAACAGAGCTTGGACTGCCATTAGAGATGCAAGTATTTCAACACTCATCACTAGTGCAGTTTTAATATGGTTTGGACAAAGATTAGGCGCCACAACCTTAGCCGGTGTGGGTAGCACATTATCAATAGGTGTGCTAGTTAGTTTATTCACATCAGTATTTGTTAGTAAAGTTTTGTTACAAATAATTGGTTCAACATTTTTTGGTAAATGGAAATCTTTATTTTCGCCTGAAAATATTACAACATCTCGAGGGTAAATAATGGATATAGTAAAAAGAAGATTTTGGTATTTTACAATTTCTGCAGTATTACTCGTAATATGTATAAGTTCTTTACTAATTTCACCACGTTTGACATTGGGTATAGATTTTGCTGGCGGATCAACTTTGACTGTGGTTTTTGATTCAGAAATAAAGTCAGATTCGGTTAGAGAAAGACTCAATAAATTAGGCTATAATGACGCAACTGTTCAACAAAGCGGTTCTGATACGGTATTTATTCGAATGAGTAAATTAGAAGAAGGAAATGAATCTTCCGGAACAAAATCTGATCGTATTTTGATAGAAGAAGATTTATCCAATTTAGCAAAAATAGCTAGCGTAGATGTGGCAACTGTTTCTGGTGTTGTGGCCAATGATACAGTGAATAATGCAATTATTGCTGTTCTTGTGGCTTCCGTTGGTATATTACTCTATGTTACATACTCCTTTCGAGGAGTATCAAATCCATTTCGATACGGTGTTGCTGCAATCGTTGCGTTAGTCCATGATTCTCTTATTGTTTTGGGTTTATTTTCTCTCCTAGGAAAATTTATGGGATTAGAGATAAATGCGATGTTTATACCAGGAATACTAGTTGTAATTGGATATAGTGTGAACGATACGATTGTAGTTTTTGATCGAGTTAGAGAGAACGCAACGATCGATCCTGATAGACCTTTATCAATGATAGTTAATGAGAGTATTACACAAACAATTGGTAGATCTTTGAATACCAGTGTTACACTTTTATTAACTATTCTAGCGCTAATATTTTTGGGTGGAGAAAGTATACGTAATTTTCTTTATGTACTTCTAATTGGATTAATAGTAGGTACCTATAGCTCCATTTTTATCGCATGTCAATTTTTAGTTATGTGGGAACAGGGTGAATTGAGATTTCCTCTTAGCAAGAAATCAAGATAATATTTTTCTAATATCTTCTGGTATTTCTTTTGATTTCTCTTTTATTCGATCATAGCTTACATATGTGTTTTCAATATAAGTCAGCAATTGTTTTTGTTGGTTCATAATTTCGAATTCCATAATAAAACTCGATGTACCGAGTTTTTTCACTTTAGTATATATGTTTAGTATTTCATCTAATCTAGCAGGCAATTTATAATCAATATTTGAATGTACTATAACTGAATCAAATATATTTTCTTTACCCAATTCGTAGATATTTAAATTCAAAGATCGAAAATGTTCTTGAACTGCAATTTCGGACCAAACCATATATATTGCATTAAACGCGATACCTTGCATATCACACTCAGACCAACGTACTCTTAATTCAGTTTTTGAAGTATATGTATTTTTTTTCATATAAATTTTACCCTTTTCAAACGATACATAAAGTGGTGTATTATATCATATCGATAATTTATTATAGGTAAGAAATATTATGGAACCATTCTCTTTATATATACATGTACCATTCTGTAGAACTAAATGTCCTTATTGTGATTTTAATACCTATGAAAACATAGAACATTTGATTGATGATTATGTAAGATCCTTAATCTATGAATTAATATGTTGGTCGAAATACATTGATTTTAATTCAAAAAACAAATACATAAAATCAGTATTTTTCGGGGGAGGTACTCCGTCATATATATCCGCAAATTATATTACTCAAATAATGGATACTGTAGAGAAAAATTTCAATTTAATCGATACTGTAGAAATATCTCTAGAATGTAATCCGAATGACTTGTCTCAAGAAAAAATTCTATCCTGGAAAAATAGTAAGATTAATCGGATTTCTATTGGAGCTCAAAGTTTTAGTGATAAATTTTTACGTGTTTTAGGACGGGATCATGATTTTACAGAAATATCTCAAGGTTTTTCATTAGCAAGATCATTAGGTTTTAATAATCTTAGTTTAGATCTTATATATGGTATACCCGGTCAAAATATTAATGACTGGAAATCTACTATCAATCAAGCACTAAAATTACAGCCTGAGCATATTTCCATGTACGGCTTAACAATAGAAAAAAATACTAAATTCGACTGGATGGTAACAGAGGGTTTAATGCCAAATCCTGATTCAGACATTGCTGCGGATATGTATGAATATGTAGAAAAAGAAATGTACAGAAATGGGTATACGCATTATGAAATATCTAATTGGAGTCTTCCAGGTAAAGAATCCTTACATAATCTAACATATTGGTATTCTCAAGAATATATAGGAGTAGGTGCTGGTGCTCATTCTTTTTTTTCTGGGATAAGATTTTGGAATGTAAATTCTCCTAATGAATATATTAATTTATTAGAAAAAGATCCACTAATAGATAATAATACTGAAATTTGTAGAGGGTTTTGCGCTGTTTCTGAAATTGAGGATTATGATGATAATACAAGAATTGCTGATCAATTTATACTTGGTTTAAGATTGGTTGAAGGAGTCAATGAATCAATATTTAACCAATCATTTATTGATTTAATATCAAAAAAATATAAAAAAGAAATAAAAGAGTTAATAGATATTGGGCTTTTAGAAATAACTAATTCTTCAATAAAATTAACTAAACGTGGAAGATTACTTGCCAATGAAGTTTTTTATAAATTTCTTTAAGGATAAATTATGTTTGTAATAGGTACTGCCGGACATATTGATCACGGTAAATCAGCTTTAGTTGAAAGGATAACTGGAACAGATCCTGATAGATTATCTGAGGAAAAACAAAGAGGAATGACTATTGATTTAGGTTTTGCTTGGTTTAAGCTCGAAAGTGGCGAAGAAGTTAGTATTATTGATGTTCCGGGTCACGAGAAATTTATAAAAAATATGTTAACAGGTGTTGGGGGTATAGACATGGCAATATTGGTAATTGCCGCAGATGAAGGAATTATGCCTCAAACTATAGAACATTTTCAAATTATAAACCTCTTAGAAATAAAATCTCTTATTGTCGCAATTACTAAGAAAGATCTAGTAGATTCAGATTGGATTTCTTTAATCAAGGAAGAAATTAGTGAATTATTAAAAGAATCACCATTCTTAGATTCACCAATAATTGAGCTTTCTTCTGTTACAGGTCAGGGTGTTGATGATTTAATAATCCAAATCGAAAAAAAAGCAGAAAGAATTAATTCTAATAAAACTTTAAGTAAACCGAGATTAGCAATAGATAGATCATTTGTGATTAGTGGGTTTGGTAGTGTTGTTACAGGAACACTGATTGAAGGATCTTTGGATATCGGGCAAGAAGTTGAATTAGTTAAATCGAATCAAATTGGTAGAATTCGTGGTTTACATATACATAATAAGCCATATGATCATGCTGGACCTGGGAATCGTGTTGCTGTAAACATCTCAGGTATTTCTCATCAAAATATCTTACGTGGAGACACTTTAACAATTCCAAATTGGTTAACAGTCACTCGAGCTGTAGATGTTCAAATTAAAATGGTGCGAAATACTAAAAAAATATCACGTCACAATTCTTCTGTTATGTTCTACACAGGTGCATCAGAATCAATGGTTAAAGTCAGGCTATTAACATCTAATGAGCTTGCTTCGGGCGATGAAGGTTTAGCTCAATTAGTATTTGAAGATATGCTTCCATGTGTGTCTGGTGATCGTTTTATAATTAGAACATCTAATGTGACTATTGGTGGTGGGGTAATTATAGAAACAGGTGTAAATCGGCATAAACGGAGTGACTTAAGTATAATAGACCGTTTGTATACTTTATCAGAAGGTAAACCAGAGGATGTTATTCTACAACACCTCTTAGATTTAGAAATCAGTAATATGGATGTTTTATCATCTTCAACCAATTTTTCTATAGAAGAAATTACACCGCTTATTAATAAATTAACTCAGGATAAAGACATTATTATATTAAATTCAAAATATGATGATGTAAGTAATAGTATGATTACAGTTACTTATTATGAAGAGATAAAAACACTTACATTAAAATATTTAGAGAAATATCATGTAGATTTCCCATATCGTGAGGGTTGTACCATCAATGAATTGAATCAAATATTGAAGATATCTGATTCATATTTGCCAATGATAATTAACCAATTTATTGATGATGGACTAGTAAAAATAAATAATCAACTTGTATCTACAACACAATTCTCTATTACTATAAGCGATAGTGATAAGAAGTTGATTGATGAATATTTGCAAATAGCTAATTCTGAATTATTTATTAACATAAATTCTGAATTCAAGAATAGAGAATTAGTTAACCTTATGATACAAGGAAATTATTTCACAAAAATTGATTCGGAAATAGTAATGAGTTCTCAAGAATACAAAATGATAGTTAATAAAATAATTGAATTGATGAAAAACAATCAAGATGTTAAGGTTGCTGAAGTAAGAGATTACCTTAATATTAGCAGAAAAAATGCATTGCTCATTTTAGAACATCTAGATGAGCAAAAAATAACTAAGAGAAATGGGGATTTTAGATCTCTGAATATCAAGTAGAGAGAGAGTAGATATGGGATATCTTGCATGGGCTGGAATTGCTATGTGTAGTTATGGGTTTGCTATATTCTTTACCAAAGTATCTCTAAAGTATGTACCCAATGAAATTGCTGTTTTGATTACCAATGGTATTTTAGTAGTTATATCATTTATTTTCTTTTGGATTAATCGACACAGTGTGTTGTCTGAAATTGATGGTAATATTTCTTTAGGGGTGTGGTCATTAATGGCGATTGCTGGAGGATTTTTAGGTTTAGCTGTAATGTCTTACTATTACGCACTGAGTCAAGGTGAAGCATCTGTAGTATCTCCAATATTTTCGATGTCTTTTGTTATAGCGGTTTGCCTTAGTTTAATTTTTCTTGGTGAAGAAGTAAAATTAACTAAGATCCTGGGAGTAATCTTCGCTGGAATAGCAATATATTTGGTAACTAGATAAAATTTGAGATAGAATTATGCCTTTCGATTTTGAGCTTATAGCTGAAAAACTTCAAAAAGCGGTTAAGTCAATTAAGTCCGATGATAACTTATATCACGAACGAGTAGATAAGATAATAGATTTCTATAAAAAATCTGATCCGAAGGTTATTGAGCAAAAACGAAATCAAGGTAATCATAAATGGTTAGCTGCTAAGTTTTTAGATCACAATGCTACAATTAATGCTCCCAAACTAATACCTCAAGATTATCGTGTCATTGCTGTGGATGGATCTCATATTGATGTTGATAGACATAGTCCTATTAAATGTGTAGTGCTGAATATTGGCACGGTGATATTTACTTATGGATCTAATCCAAGTGCTATTTTAAATAGTTCTCCCCTAACTTATATTGGTGATTCGGAACTAAATATATTTGATGGTAATTCTACAAGTCGTTCGCCTTTACAGGGAAACTTAATGGGTGTAAAACGTGCTGTTATGGAATTGAAGTTTCTTGCAGATACATTAGAAGACTATGCTGATGGTACACCCACTTTAGCTCTAATAGACGGTTCGTTAATTTTATGGTCAATTCTTGGAGAACAGGAATATGTTATAGATCAATTGCTTCAAGAACAATTTTTAGAACAATTACATAGAATTAAAAAATTATCAGATAAAAAAGTTATTTTAGCATCCTATCTTAGTTATCCAGATACATCTGACGTAATTAATTCATTGAGAATTTGTTTATGTAATGAACATTGTTCAAATATGAATCCGTGTGAACAAGGGTGTAGCTTAGTTTCAGGGATTAGAGACAGAGATATATTCATTAAATATCTGCCTGATAGCTCTAGATCTTCTCTTTTTCAAAGTACATCAAACGTTATTGAAAAATATTATGGAGAAGAATACGGAATTAATTTTTATTACCTCAATATATTCAATGAAATAGCCAGAATAGAACTGCCGAATTGGACAGCAAATAATCTAGATTTATTAGAATTAAGTCATTCTTTGATTATTGACCAATGTAATAAAGGATTGGGTTACCCCGTGTCTATCATGGAGTCTCATGAGCAGGCTGTTATAAATACAACCGATAGAGAAAATTTTAAAATGTTATTAGATCGTTTATTAGCTGAACAAGGAATAAATTATAATACATCACAAAAAGACCGTTCAAAAAAATATAGATGGGTTTAATTTATTGATATAATAAAACCATTCAATTTAATTGAGAGAATAAATGAAAAATCAGAATCCAATTGCGGAAATTATTGAATCATCTACCAAAAGTATAATTGTTCAATGCTATGAACTTTATCAAGCACCTAAACTTGGCACTTTGATAAAAACTCAGGACGATCCTTCGATAATTGGCATTGTATACAATGTATTCACTGAACCACTAGATCCATCCAGAAGACCAATTGCCCGTGGACCTTTTCAGAATGAACCAGAGAAGTTATACGAAGAGAATCCGCATTTATCATTGCTTTTTAGAACACAGGCACAAATTTTCATTTTAGGGCATGTAGATCAGATGAATAGTTATAGCTATGAATTACCATTACTTCCAGCAAAAATACATACAGGTATATGCTTATTGAATCAAGAGGAAGTAGCATCATTTACAAAAACAAGAGCATTTTTGGAATTATTAATTGAAGGTTTAGATATTATCACAGATGAAATTTTTTCTATATCTATTAGAAGGATTTCTGGGTATCATTCTGATCCTGAAAAATTTTTATATGATACAGGAAAAGATGTAGCAAATAATTTTCCACACGATCAACAAAAATTAATTTCATTACTACGGAAATTAGGTAGAGGACCAATAAATGAGTAATGTGGAAAATAAACAAAAAATTGGAACATTAGTTGGTGGATCTTTATCTTCAGGTTTAGAAATAAGATTAGATTCAGAATATTCTGTTGAAAACTTGTATGTAGGAGACGGGATTACTATTGAGGGGCGTGAAAAACGATATTTTGGTATTATTTCTGATATTTTATTACAGTCTTCAGACTCAACTCTTCGTTCTTTTCCTCCAAATAGTTCTGACTTTTTTGTAACCTCAATTTTGTCTGGTACTAGTGCATTTACAATTCTTAAGATTAGTTTACAGTTGGCTGTATCTTTAGATGCAAATCTTGATGAATTTGATCAACTTGGTTTAGATAGTACAAGTTTTGGTCCTGCGACGACAGTTCCTCCGCATTTTTCTCCAGTATATAGAGCGACAAGCAAAGATTATACAGAGATTTTTGGTTCTGAAGATGAAAATCACGGATGGATTGGTACTCCTAAGGGGCGTGAAGAAGAGGTAAAAATTAATCTTGACTTAGAGCAATTAATAAAGCGATCAAATGGAGTTTTTGGTAAAACAGGTACAGGTAAAACTTTCTTGACTCGAGTCTTATTATCAGAAATTATCAATAAAGATCTGGGTGTTAACCTAATATTTGATATGCATAGAGATTATAGTGATTCAGTGAATGATGAGTCTGGTAATAAAATAAATAGTTTAAAACAGTTATATCCTTCAAAAGTAGAAGTAATGTCCCTCGGCAAATCTTTAACTAAAGGCCAAGTTCGACCTGATGCTGAAATTATGATTTCATACAGTGATTTAGAAGTACAAGATATTGAAATATTGTCAGAGACCTTGAACTTAACTTCAGCAGGTTTGCTTGCTGCTCATGCTCTTGATAGATCGTATGGTGAAAAATGGCTTGGCATATTTCTAAATATGGAACCCAGTGAAGATAAAGAAAATAAGAATAGTTTGAGTGCTGCAGCGGAGCGTACAGGTCAGTTATATACAGTTTTGCATACATTGTGGAGAAGGTTGGAAATTCTTAAAAAGTTTGAATTTTTACAACAAAACCCAGCAGAAGAATCCATAAGGAGAATATTTGCATCTTTAGAACGAGGTAAACATGTAATCCTTGATTTTGGGTCTCATCAAAGCAATGAAACTGCTTATATTCTAGTTACCAGTTTAATCACTCGTCGAATCTATGAAAGATGGGCAGAACAGGATAATCAATTAATAATTGCTATTGAAGAAGCGCATAAGTTTTTAAATTCTGAGGTTGCCAGTCAAACTATCTTTGGTACTATTGCTCGAGAAATGAGAAAATGGAAAGTAACTTTACTTGTGGTAGATCAAAGGCCAAGTGGAATTGATGCTGAAGTTCTTAGCCAATTGGGAACAAAGTTCATTCATCAGTTAGAAGATAATCGAGATATAGACTCTATTTTGGCAGGATCTTCTAGAGATTTAAGAGGAGTGGTTTCTACATTAGCGCCAAAACAACAAGCATTAGTAATAGGTCATGCTTTACCTATGCCTGTAGTTATAGATGTGAGATCAAATGATACTTTAACAAACTTTATTAATCCAGAAACAACAACCACTGAAATAATAAATATAGAAAGGGATAATAATGACTTATTTGGAGAGAAAAACGAATAGATTATTTATATTGTGTATAACAGTGATTTCTATTTTATTCTCTGGTGGTTGTAATATTAATGATCATCGTTTAGATGACAATGCTCCAACTGTATCAGAATTACGACTTACTCCCACTCCCACACCTGACGCATTTCGAACTAAACCTTTTGAAATGAGGATAGATGTAAACAAAATATATATTGCAAAAATAGTTACTGCTAAAGGTGATATAGTATTAGAGTTATATCCTGATAAAGCGCCAATAGCTGTAAATAATTTTGTTGCTCTATCTCAAGAAGGTTACTATGACAACATTACATTTCATAGAGTAATCCGTAATTTTGTAGCTCAATCAGGTGATCCAACTGGAACTGGACAGGGCGGACCGGGATATACTATTCAGGATGAATATAATGATTTATCACATGACACAGGTGTAATTGCTATGGCGAATAAAGGGATAACTAATTCAGCAGGAGCACAGTGGTATATAACCCTATCGCCACAACCTTTTCTCGATACTATGGAAAATGGCGAAAAGAAGCGTTGTACTTTATTGGGTACACATTGTCATACTGTTTTTGGAAAGGTGATTGAAGGATTTGATAACGTGTTGAAAAAAATAACGTTTCGAGATCCTTCAAAAGCTCCAAATTATGAAGGCGATTTAATAAAAACTATAATTATCGAAGAAAAATAGGAGGCAGTATGTCAAGCCAATCAATATCATGGGATGATGTTCCAAAAGAGCAATTTATACCTGGTGTAACACGGCAAGTTGCTCTTGGTGAAAAAGTAATGCTCGGAAGAATTTTATTTGATAAAGGAGCAAAAGTTCCTACTCATAAACATGAGAGTGAACAAATCACTCATGTTCTAAGTGGTAAATTATTATTTATCATTGATGGAGTTGAAGCTATCGTCTCTCCCGGGCAAACCATACATATCCCTTCTAACGTTGATCATAGTGCAGAAGCTATTGAACAGACAGAAGAAATAGATGCTTTTAGTCCTATACGTTTAGATTGGTTGGATGGATCGAATGTTTATAAGAATTAATATAAAGGAAAATAGTTTTTGAAAGCGGTAGTATTAAAACAGCCTGGAACTGTTCCCATTTTATCATATGTTGATATACCAGAACCCAGTATTAAATCTGATGAATTACTTATTAAAGTTTTAAGTGCTGGATTTTGTCGACATGACTTTTTAGTAATGAATGGAACATTACGTCGAGGTATCCCTAGTGATCCGATATTGGGACATGAGATTTGTGGAGAAATTATTGAAAAAGGCGAAGAAGTAGAAAATCTAAATATTGGTGACAGGATAGTTACTTTACTAACCCAATCTTGTGGCACATGTGAACAGTGTCAATCAGATAATGAGCATAGATGTGAAAATGGAATTGGTATTGGACACGGATCTCAAGGTGGATTTGCTGAATTTCTGGCAGTAAAACAAAATTCTGCAATACTAATTCCTGAATTTGTAAGTTCAGATATCGCGTGTTTACTTACTTGTCCAATAGGGGTTGGAATACAGGCCTTAACTGATATTACTAATATAAAACCTGGGTCATCTGTTGCAATAACAGGAGCTAGTGGTGGTTTGGGAATTCATGTAGCCCAGATTGCAAAAGCAATGGGATGTTCTACTTTTGGGATTACATCATCAGAAGGAAAGATTTCATCACTTATGGAGTTAGGTTTAGATGAGGTAATATTATCGTCTGACGATTTAGAATTTTCAGAAATTATTCAAGCTATGACTGCTGATATCGGCGTCGATGTGGTAATTGATTGTGTTGGGTCAAAGTATTTTTCATCCTGTATTAATAGTCTTGCAAGTAATGGGAAATTAATATTATTAGGAGAGCTTGGTAATGCAAAAGCTCAAGTAAATCTAGCTGAGATTCTTTTTAGAGATTTGACAATTAAGGGTTCTACTGGAGCAAGAAGAAAACATGTACTAAAGGGTATTGATTTAATAAAAAATGATTTACTTAGACCAGTTGTTCATACCAAATTGCCATTGAAAGATTTGTTGATTGCATTTGGATGGATGAAAGAAAATAAATTATTTGGACGGATTGTATTTGCAGATTAATTAAATGTATTATCTGTAGGTAAGAGATCAGCAACAATTGTTGCCATATACTCACCTTCTGAATTAATGTAGAAAGTAACAGAAACAGGCTCAGCGATTAACATATGTTCTTTCATATGAGTAACAGTAATTCCTACGTCACCTATAGTTCTAAATTTGATAATTTTGTCTGTAGTTAATTCTGCTAATGTGAACCCTTCGAGTTTTTCTAGCGAACTATTATCTATTGCTATAACATTGCCATGGCAAATATCTATACATATTGGAGTAGATTCATTGCAAGAAATTATTAAGATTAATAATATACTTATTAAACTAGTTATTGTTATTTTTTTCATAATAAATGTAAATTTATCATTTGTTAAACATGAAGTGAGCTATATCTCCATCGTTCATAAGATATTCTTTTCCCTCAAGCCTCAATAACCCTAATTTTTTTGCTTCAGCCATCTTTTTACTTTCAATCATATTTTGGTAACCAATAACTTCAGCCTTAATGAAACCTTTTTGTATATCAGAATGTATTTGTCCAGCAGCTTCCAAAGCTGACATTCCTTGAGTTATTGTCCAAGCTTTTACTTCATCTGGACCAACTGTAAAAAATGATATCAAATTTAATAATGCATAACTTTTATCAATAAGTTTATTTTTACCTGATTCTTCAATGCCTAAAGATTCCCTAAACATTAATTGATCTTCTTCAGGCATTTCAGCTAATTCTTTTTCTAGTTGCGCACAGATACTTATTGTATCCTGACTATCTTCATGATTAATTTTATCCTCATCTATATTTAAAACACTCAGCAATGGTTTTGCTGATAAAAGTTGGAAATTCCACACAATTTCAGCAGTATCCTTATCTAAATCTTGATCTTTTATAGGAATGTTATTTTCCAAGTTTTCTTTGACATTCGTTAATTGATCTATTTCTTTGATTATAGATTCTTTTTTATCGTTTCTTGCACCTTTAAGTTCACTATTTAATCTTTCAATTCTTTTATCAATTATTGTTAAATCTGAAAATATTAATTCCTCTTTCAATGTTTTTGAATCTCTTTTTATATCAATGGTTTCAAATATATGAGGAACCGCAGGATTATCAAAATAACGAATTACTTCTACTAAAGCATCCATACGTTGAAGAATATTAAGATATTCTCCAGAAATACTTTGGCTTTTTCCTAAACTTTCTGGTGAAGTTGGTATATCAACAAATGTTACTTCAGCTTTACTGATTTTTTTTGGATCAAATAATGCTACAAGTTCATCTATTCTTGGATCTTCTACTCTTGATATGCCAATATTTGTGTTTTTACTAGATTTATCTTTCAGAGTATGCGTTATTGCTTCAAAAACAGTCGTTTTCCCACTTTGTGGAAGTCCTATAAGTCCTATTTCCATTTATATCTCTTTCTTTTTTACCCTAATGCGTATAAATTTCCTTCTACTGTAGGGACATAGAGCGTATCATTTACTAAGATTGCTGAGCCATAGATTTCTTCGTTGAGCATGTATTCCCACATTATAGATCCATCGTTTTTATTTATGCCATAAATAGTACCATTATTCATCAATTGTACTAAAGTTGATCCAGATAAAATTGGAGAAGATTGTATATTTGCCGATTTACTTATTTTCCACAAAGTATCACCATTTTTGATATCTATAGATCTAATATTGCCTTCAAATGTATTCACATAAATATATTCGCCATCAGTTGCTAGATTACTTCGCACTTGTTCATTACGTATTTGAAAGCCACCAGTTTCTCTTCGTAGTTCTACTCCCCAATTATATCCTATAGGATTTGCAGGCTTTGAAGCCATATTCCATGCGTATAATTGAAACCACCACCTGATAAATCCTTGTGCAAATCGAACATTTTTCCGTTGTATATTAAATGAATTTAATCTACTTCCAAATCTTGTAGCAGTTGTAAAGTAGGCCGTATCGTCTATTATTGTGGGTGTGTTTTCTCCACTACCTAATTTAAGTTTGTATCTTAAATTACCGTTTTGAGCATTTAGTAAGTAGAAATAACTATCATCTGATCCAACTGCAACAACATTATCTTTTACTGCCGGAGCCGTTATTACCCAAGATTCAGTAAAATAATCCCATAATAATTCACCTGTCTTTGCATCAATACTAAATATTCTCTTACCAGTATTACCGCCATAGACTGCGCCATTGTGTATAGTGACACTTCCAAATATGGCCTCACCAGTATCGTAGGACCATATTTCTTTACCGTTTTTTCTGTCTAGAGCCAATATTCTTCCATCTCTCAAACTAGCGTAAGCAATATCTTTTGTTAATGATAGGGAAACATCTACAGGAGAATTGACGGTGTTTTCCCAAATCACGTTCCCATTATTTGTATCTAATGCAATTATTTTATTATCACCAGTTCCAATGTAAATGGTATTTTCGACTATTGTAGGTGTCGTGTGAATAAAATCGGTGGTTGTAAATTTCCATTTAACACCTTCAGAAATGCTAAAATCATTTTCGCTAGCAAGACCGGTGTGATGATTGTTTTTTTGTACCATAGGCCAGTCATTTATATCTTGTGAGTTGGATACTTTTGAGCTAGGTGAAATAGTTTCAATGTTAACATTAAATTGAAAAACATTAATTATCCAAGCAAGTATAAGTAACAATGTAATAGTTAAACCTAAGACCCATTTGATCATTGCTCTATTTGCTATAGTTTTTCTATAATCATTAAGATATTGAGTTTCATATGATGACGAAACTAATTCAGGTTCTACTTTTGTGTTAAAACCTTTTTGTGTGAGACGGCCCCAACACTTTCTACACCTTGTAGCACTTGCGTCATTTCCAGTGTTGCAAGCTTTACAAATAATTCGATTTTTTAA
>Ga0111541_10000094_pt1 | contig 25113 bp, 20 predicted proteins | sample Knorr_S7_td_DCM__FD_83039 | JGI IMG/M metagenome (GOLD analysis project Ga0111541, IMG submission 83039) | Marine microbial communities from Southern Atlantic Ocean transect - Knorr_S7_td_DCM_ad_131m_LV_B (version 2) (version 2) | ecosystem: Environmental > Aquatic > Marine > Oceanic | place...
CAGGTAGGCAAACATATAAAAATATAGCTGCTGGAGACCAAGCTAGAAGTATCATCTCTCATAATGGAATAAGGTTAAATGGTTCTGAGCCACTGCTTGTGCATAACCTAAATACTTTTCCAGAATTGCATACCGAAAAGTATATCGGTAAGCCAATAAATATAGATTCTATTTCTGACAATGAGATCATAATTAGATTAAGTGGATATAGAAGAAAGCTCAACACCAAGTTTGAGGTTGTAAGGTCTTTTTTGATCGATAAGAAAAGACTTCTTATAAATGACTCCTTTGTCGGTGGAATGAATTTTCATGTTGAGACTTACTTTCAGTTGGAAAAGAAATTAAATGTTCAAGAAACTGAAGATATAGCTAAACTTCAAATATATTCAGAGGATAATGAAGAGATTGCTACATTCGAGCATTATTTAGAAAAAAAAGAGAAATTTGAAGTGATTAACAGAAACACCAGCAGTAAATATGGATTGTCTGAAAACAGTAAAGCTTTTATTTTTAGACAATTTTCATCAAAGCCGATGGAGAATAAGTACATAATTAATTTCAACACTAAATCAAAAGCAGGAATAAGTTAATTGCATGTGTGGTATTGCTGGAATATTTAACTCTGACCTTGATCATTCATCACAATTGCAGGCTCAGCAGAGAATGATTAATTACATGCATCATAGAGGACCTGATGATAAGGGACACAAAGACTTTGATATTTGTATGCTTGGACAAACAAGATTAAGCATTATTGACTTAAGTGATAAAGCGAGACAACCATTTATAGATCAAAAGAATAAAATCAGCGTTGCAGTTAATGGAGAGATTTACAACTATAGAGTCCTCAGAGAGAAATTATTAGCAAAAGGTTACAAATTTCAGTCTGATTCAGACTCAGAAGTTGTGCTTCATGGCTATAAAGAATGGAATGAAAGTTTATTTCCAATGCTCCAAGGAATGTTTGCTATTTCTATTTATGATGGAAATAGTGAGAGCCTATATTTATGTAGAGATAGGCTTGGTATCAAGCCGCTTTATTTTGCAAGAGTAGATAAATCTTTGATATTTGCATCTGAGATTGGAGCAATAATTCAAAGTAAACTTTTGAATTCATCCTTTAATACCGACTCATTATTTCCCTTTTTGTTTCTTGGATATATGCCAGACAGTATCTGCCCAATTGAGGGTGTAGAGTCCTTGAGTCCTGGGTCTTATCTTAAAGTGACAAAGAATGATATTAATTATAAAAATTATTGGGAAATGGAATTTTCAGAAAAGAAGCAGTATGAAAATGATAATGAATTAATACTTGAGACCAGAAAAATATTAGAAGAAAGTATTAGAGTTCATACACAAAGCGACGTCCCACTTGGAGTTTTTCTAAGTGGAGGAATTGATTCTACAATAATAGCAGGACTAGTTTCCTCTCAGAATTCGCATGTAAAAACACTCTCAGTAGGTTTTGAAGATGGTCCAAGTAGACTAAATGAATTAGAGATAGCTAGAAAAACCGCGAAATATTTTGGAACAAACCATACTGAATTTGTTTTAAATGGAAGTGATATCAGGCAAAGGATAAGCAGGATAATTCGACATATTGATAGTCCAAGTTTTGATGGTATAAATTCATACATTGTGTCAGAAATGGCTAAAGAATCTGGACTGACTGTCGCGCTCTCTGGACTCGGGGGCGATGAACTTTTTGGAGGATATGAGATATTTAATTTTTATCCAAAGTATTTATCAATGGTTCCATACTGGAGAAAAATTCCCAATCAACTTAAGTCTATTTTTATTGGGCTATCATCAAATATTATCAGAGGCTCAGACAGAAGACAGAAGATCAGAAGGCTTATGGATGTTGATGGTGCTTCAACTCTTTATGCTTTGAACCGTTCAAATACATGGCCGTCCGAGATTTTAAAACTAGTTAGTGAAGACATCTCTCATTCTACTACATCAGAGGACTTATTTAATCTCTTCAAGGTTAATAGTAACGACCCATGGAAATCGCTACAAGAAAGAGAAATAAAAAATTATGTAACATCAAGATTATTGAGGGATACAGATGCTATGAGTATGGCACACTCCATTGAGGTGAGGGTCCCACTTCTTGATGATAATCTTGTAGAGCATGTCATTTCATTGCCTTCTTTGAGTAAAAGTCCCTTGGGTTATCCAAAAAGGCTATTGATTGAATCGACCAGAGATCTATTGCCCGATTTTGTATTGAATCGAAGAAAACAAGGATTCCAGCTACCAATGGAGGTTTGGATGCGAAATGAATTAGAAGATGTTGTGAAAGATGTATTCTCTCAAGATAGCATAAAACAAAGAGGTCTATTTAATGAAAGAGAAATGTCTAAACTGTTGAGTATGTTTGAGAAGAATCAGGTGACTTATGATGTGATATGGAAGTTTGTAACCTTAGAACTTTGGCTTAGAGAGCACAAAGTTAATGTTTGAATATTTGATTAAATAATTTTTTCCCAATGAAAATAAATGACGAAGACAAGATTCAGGTAAGCATCATAACGACAGTGTTTAATGCCAAAGATTTTTTGAATCAATCCATTGAAAGCATTAGAAAACAAACCTTTAGAAACTATGAGCATTTGATAATAAATGATGGTTCTACAGATGGGACAAAAGAATATTTAGACACCATTAATGACAGCCGTATAAAAGTAATTCATTTAGAAAGATCAGGAAGGGGGATATCTTTAAATAGGGGATTGCAAGAATCAAAAGGTAAATATATTGCAATTTTAGATGCTGATGACTACTCAAGTAAATCTAGATTAGAGCTGCAAACTGAAATTCTCAATGAAAATACTGATTGCGATCTAATAGCAACTTCATTTGGCATCCATGGAGTAGATGAAATGATTGAACGTCCGAACCAGCTGATTAACTACAAACAGCATACAAAAATGCTTGAAGCCAAAGACTTCATTTTTAGCAATCCAATATGCCATTCGTCTGTGATGATGCGAAGAGAACTGATTTTTGATGCTGGACTTTATGATGAAAAGCGTAAAGAGTTATTTGATTTTGAGCTATGGATAAGAATGCTCAATGGACGAAAAAAAGTAAGTATCCTCAAGTTAAACTTGCCATTGATCTTTAGAAATCTCCATGAAAATCAATATTTTGAATCGAAAAAGCGAGTTAATTATCTAATTCAAACCTATCTTTTGAGAAGAAAACTCCTTTCCGTGCTGAGTCATCGATTTATTAATGAATTAATAATAGTTTGTGTGCTCCTATATGGTCTTTTGCCTAGGTTCATTAGAAAGAGATTTATGAATAAATCAAAATTAGGTGGAACTTGAGCGAAAAGATAAAAATTGCTATCACGGGGGGCACTGGCTTCATTGGACAAGAATTAGTCAGAGAGTTAATAGACGACAGTTCGTTTACACTTGCTCTGCTGTCTAGAGATGAGAATAAAATTAATTTTAATGTTGATAAAAGAAGGGAAATTTTTATAGGCGATCTTTGTGACAAGCATTCACTCGAAACATTCATAAAAGACTCAACCGTAATTATAAACTTAGCAGGGGAGTATATTGATCAGGATTTGATGATCAACTCAAATTATATAGGCGTCAAAAACTTATATGAAATTGCTGAAAAATATTCAGTGCCATATTTTATACATGTCAGTAGTGTTGGCGTATATGGGCGACCTCCGTCAGGTCTTATCAATGAAGATTCAAAACTTTTAGCCATAAATGAATATGAGAAAACAAAAGTTTTAGCCGACAAATATTTAATAGATAAAGGCATGAAAAAAAATAAGGGCACAAAAGTAATTATCTTAAGGCCATCAAATATTTTTAGCCCTAGAATGAAGAATCAGTCTCTAAAACAATTGTATTCCCATGTTAAAAGAGGAACATTCTTCTACATAGGCAGGAGAGGTGCTGTTGCTAACTATCTTTATCTCAATAACTTTATTGATGCATTGAAATGTGTCATTAAAAAGAGGAGTCTCAAAGGCTTTGATACAGAAATCTTCAATCTAAACCAGACTGATACTCTTGAAAATTTTATTTCTTATTTAAAGCAAAATGATTCTTCGCCTAAGATGTATATTAGGCTCCCAGAATCACTCGTCTATTTCTTTGCGTATCTTTCAGACTTCATTTCAAGCTTACTAAAAGTCAAATTGCCGATTACCGTAGATAGGGTGAATGCGCTTACCTCTAGAGCCAAATTTTGTCAAAAAAGATTTGAAGAGGTTTATGGTCACAGTTATAAAACTTCAATGAAAGAAGCTTTAAAAAAATGCATTGATTTCTGGAGTGAAGAAAAAAATGCCAGCATTAAATGAACCGAAAAATTAAAAAAAAGATGAAATTAGCAAGAGTCGCAACAATGTCATTTTCAATTGTTTCTCAGCTTAGAAAGCAACTAGAAGCAATAAAGAATCAGAATATCGATATCACAATCATTTCCGGTAGAGATGATGGCATGGAGTTTATCAATAAGCTTGATATTCCTCACAAAGATATAAAAATTCCAAGAGATATATCACTGATTAAAGATTTCTTAGCTTTGATTAATCTTTATCTATGCTTTAGACGTGAGGACTTCGATATTGTTCATTCAACAACTCCTAAGGCTGGCCTTTTGGCATCAATCGCTGGTTTTTTCGCTCGTGTACCGATTAGAATCCACACATTTACTGGTCAAGCATGGGCAAATTTGTCTGGGTTTAAACGATGGATCTGCATAAAAATGGATAAAGTTATCATCACTCTCAATACCCAAGTGTATGCTGATAGCTTTTCACAAGTGGAGTTTTTATTAGAACAAAAAGTTATAAAAAACCTAGAGGATATAAAAGTATTGGGAGACGGTTCACTTGCTGGCGTTGATGTCCAAAGATTTTCAGAGAAGGAGAAGCTTTTTCGGGAAAAGCGAAGAGTGGAATTTAACATCCCAAATGAATCATTCGTCTTTATATATCTGGGTAGAATCAATCTAGAGAAAGGAGTAAATGAACTCATTGAAGCTTTCAATAAATTAACCAAAGAAAATAGAAATGCTTATCTTATTCTTGTTGGTCCAATTGATATAAAGGAACCGACTGAGAAAATTCGAATTGAAAGTCTAATTCAGGACTCCCCCAATATAAGATTTTATGAGTACACAGATAATCCTGAAAGATTTCTTTCTATCTCAGATGTTCTGTGTTGTCCTAGCTATAGGGAAGGATTTGGAACGGTAATTATTGAGGCTGCAGCAATGGGAATAACATCTATTGGATCGGATGTTGTTGGGCTTAAGGATTCAATTATAAATAAAGAGACAGGACTGTTATTTAGATGTGGAGATAGTGAAGATTTAAGGGAAAAAATGCAACTTTTGATGGATAATCACGAACTAAGACGGTCATTGAATGATAATGCTAAGAAAAATGCTTTGAATAGATTTTCATCGTCAAGGTTGAGTAATTTAGTTATAGATGAATACAAGGAAAAGTATGGCAACAAATAGAAGCTTTAAAGATATTTTTGAGAGTCAAGGAAGGAAACCTGAAAAATATGAGGAAAGACCAATTGTATGTGTGCAAGGTTTGGGATTTGTTGGGTCAGCAATGGCTGTTGCTACATCGATTGCAAAGTCTGATTCATCAGAATTAAATTTCAATGTTATAGGTATCGATCTAGATACAAAACTTGGAAACGAAAGAATTGATGCAATCAACAAAGGAAAATTTCCATTTAATACTAACGACGAATTTCTTAAGAAGTCTTTAGAGGACGCATATGAACAGCATAATTTAATCGCGACATCAGATGAGTCCGCTTTTTCCTTGGGAGATGTGATAATTATTGATATTCACCTAGATATAGACTTTTATGATGATAGGCCAATATTAGATTTCTCTACATTGGAAATTGCCATAGAATCAATTGCTAAACATATAAAGAAAGGAGCTCTAATTATTGTTGAAACTACGGTACCACCTGGTACTTGCGAGAAAGTAATTGTCCCCAAGCTCGAAGAAATACTGGCCAAAAGAAAACTTAGTCTGGATGATATCTTTTTAGCTCACTCTTATGAGAGGGTTATGCCTGGAGATGATTATCTAAACTCCATCATCAATTTTTGGAGAGTATTTTCAGGCATGAATAAAGAGTCATCTGACTTATGCGAAGATTTTTTATCGAAAATAATAAATATTGATCAATATCCACTGACAAGATTATCAAGTATGACGTCGTCAGAGACTGCCAAAGTTTTAGAAAATACATATAGGGCAGTAAATATTGCATTGATAGACGAATGGACAAAATATGCAGAGCTTGTCGGTATTGATATTTTTGAGATAGTCGATGCAATAAGAAAGAGACCTACCCATAGTAATATGATGTATCCAGGATTGGGTGTAGGAGGATATTGTCTAACCAAAGATTCTTCTTTTGCGCCAGCAGCATTGGAGCAAGTTTTTGGCCATAAAAACAAAGATTTTCCATTTTCAAATCTATCAAGAATAACAAATAACAATATGCCACTGCATGCATTCAGCCATACCCTTAGAGTATTTGATGGCGACATAAAGAATAAAAGAGTGCTTATCTTTGGAGTGTCATATAGACAAGATGTTGGAGACACAAGATTTTCTCCTTCAGAGTTATACGCTAAGGAGTGTTTAAAACATGGTGCAAATATTGAGTATTTTGATCCACATGTTGAGTTTTGGACTGAACTTAATATCTCGTCGATTGAACAACCAATAAATTTCAATTCTTATCATCTACTGATGATTGCTGTCTCTCACAAAGAGTTTAAAGATTTCGATTATAATCTATTAGATATAAATCCTAGTTTGATTATAATTGATGCCGCCAATTTATTAGCATCAATAGGGTCATCAAGAGATAAATATGGTGATAGATTAACTATATTGGGTAATGGTCAAAAATAGTATGAGTAAAAAAGCTCTAATTTCAGGTGGAACAGGATTTATCGGATCACATGTTGCTGAGGCATTATTAAAAAATCATTGGAAGGTTCATGTAATAGACAAATATGGATTTAAAGAATACAAAGACCTAGATAGTCTAAGAAATCATAAAAATATCATTTTCCAAGAGGTCGATCTGAATAATTATGATGAAATATCCTCTATAAATAATGACTTTGACTGTATTTTTCACTTTGCTGCAAAATTGGGTGTCGCAGACGTTAATAAAGAACCTTATGAGGTCCTCAAAACAAATATTTCAACAACTGAAAATATCATCAATTATTCACTATTAAATCCAGATTTAGAGAGATTTATCTTTGCTTCAACAAGTGAGGTATACTCAGGCACGCAGAGACATTTCAATTTGACTATACCAACCCCAGAAAGTGAACCGCTCACAATAGACAGCGTTTCATCCTCTAGATCATCATATATGCTATCAAAAAGCATTGGAGAGTCTTTGTGCCACTTTTCACAATTGCCTATAACAATATTGAGGCCATTCAATATTTATGGATCAAGGGCTGGTATAAGGCATGTTATTCCGCAATTACTGGAAAAGGTTTATAAAGCTAAATCTGGTGACTCAATTGAGGTTTTTTCACCTGATCACACGAGAGCTTTTTGTCATATAGAAGATGCAACTATGCAAATAATGTCAATTCTTGAAAATGAGAACTGCAAAAATGAGACGCTAAATCTAGGCAATCAAACGAGAGAGATAAGTATGTATGAATTAGCAAAAATTTGTATAGAGGTTTCAGGGAAGGATTTAGGGATAAAAAAGCTAGAAGTAACAGAAGGTTCACCCCAAAGAAGAGCACCAAGTATGGAAAAATCACAAGATTTAATAGGCTGTTTGCCTAAAGTAACACTTGAGGATGGTATAGCTAGAACTTATTCTTGGTATAGCAATAATTTTTTTGGAAAATAAATTTTAGAAAAAAGAATACTATGAAAAAGCAAGTTGTCATTCAAGCTGGTGGTAAAGGCAAAAGACTTAGACCTCATACTTATGTTTTGCCGAAGCCACTTATGCCACTCGGAGATTCAACATTGTTGGAGACCAATATAAAATGGCTTTGTAAGAATGGAGTAGTCAATCAAATCATTACGCTTGGTTATTTAGGACACCTAATATCAGCAATTATTGATAACGGCAGTCAGTATGGCGCAGAAATAGACTATTACTCAGAAGAAAAACCTCTTGGAACTGCAGGATCTCTTGTAAACCTGGTTGATGAGCTTGAAGATCATTTCCTATTGATGAACGGCGATCTAGTGGTTGATCTAGATATTGATAAGTTTAAAGAAACTCATTTAGATAATAAGTATGATATTACCGTTGGAGCTTTTACAACTCAGCACCAAATAGATTATGGAGTTCTTGGGTTAGATGATAGAAAATTGCTGAAAACATTTGATGAGAAACCCGAGATAGATACTCTAGTTGCCATGGGCGTTTATTTTATCAATAAAAAAGTAGTATCACATATTCCATCAGGTTCTCCATTTGGTATGGATAACTTAATCAATCAGGTTTTAAAAGGTGGGGGCAGGGTTGGTATTTTTCATCATCAAGGAATCTGGTTAGATATTGGAAGACTAAAAGAGCTATCTAATATTCAGGAAGAATACTCTAGGATCGAATCTCTACTTTTGGGAATCTAGATTAGTAAGCTCTTATGTGTAATCCCACCGCTAAAAGAGCTATAGATTGCATATTATGTTTAGTGGCGCTTCCTTTGGCCATTATACTGATTATGGTCTCAAGTATTTTCTTATATATTGAAAGCCCAGGCCCAGTTATTTTTAAACAAAAAAGACTTGGCAGAGATAGGAAGTATTTTATGATGTATAAAATCAGAAAGTTTCATCCAGATGAATCAGAATTTGGAAGAGGATATACATTGGCATCTGACACAAGATGCACCAAGGTTGGTTTAATTTTAGAAAAGCTTAAATTTGATGAGCTTCCGCAGTTATACAATATCCTAGTGGGTGATATGGCTATAGTTGGACCAAGGCCGATAACTCTATTTTTCGAAGACGAGTATCAATCAAAATATGATCAACTTTTTCAATATAGGCCTGGAATTTTCGGTCCAAATCAAATTCTATATCGTAATGAGGGACAATTATTATCCGAACAGGATGATCCAGAGCATTATTACAGAACCATTCTGGTAAAAGATAAGGCAGAAAGAGATATAAAATATTTTTCTGAAACAAATTGTTTTCGTCAGTATTTATTGATAGCAAAAGGAATTTACTCAACCATTTTTAAGTAAACATAAGCCAAGATTTTTGGAAATACAGATGTTCAAGGAAAGTATCTTAAAACTAAATAGACGAACAAAAAAACTGATAATAATTTTTGTAGATTATTGCTCGATCATCTCTTCTTTCTATATTGCCTCTTATCTTCTTTTTCAAAATATAAGAATAGTAAATATCGGGTATCTAATAGTCATTTTCTTGCCACCGTTTATCGCAATTTTGTTTTACTATTATTCGAACTTGTATCAGAACATACTACGATTTATGCAAACTGGTACATTTTTCACTCTATTTAAGGGCGCTTTTTTTTACTCAATAGTTTTAATGACCGCACCTTTATTATTGATGGATGACGGAGCTTTTGCTTTTTCATTAATCATGGTTAATTTTTTTACGCTAATGTTTCTTTTGACGGTTACAAGACTATTGGCAAGATGGTATTTAGTTACAAGGAATAAAAGCCAAAAAAATATCATTATATATGGGGCAGGCCAGGCTGGTGTACAAATCTCAAATGCAATTTCAGCTCTTGATGAATACAGGATAGTCGCATTTATTGATGATGATCCAGAATTAAAAAATGCAAGGATTTCAGATATTAGAGTTTTTCATTCAACAGAAATAATGGATGTAATAAGTGAGTATGATGCAAAGGAGATCCTTGTTGCTATTCCATCTATATCTGATCATCAAAGGACAGAATTATTTACAAAACTTGGGGATCTTCCCATAAGCATTAGGACTTTGCCAAATATATCTGAGGTTGTCTCTGGTTCTGTTGATGTTGATGATATCCGAAATATTGAAATCGAAGATCTTTTGCAGAGAAAAGTCATAAAGCCAAAAAAAGATCTTCTTCAAAAAAATGTTGATAAAAAATCAATATTTATTACTGGTGCTGGGGGATCCATTGGATCTGAAATTGCTCGACAAATTATAAATCTAAATCCAACAGACTTAATTTTATATGACTCAAATGAATATGCACTTTATTCAATTGAAAAAGAGATTAAATCATTAGCTAAAAAAAATCACTTTGGAAAAGTAAACATCATTCCAGTTCTAGGAATTCTAGATAACGAAAACTCGATAATTCAGTTACTTAAAAAATATTCAGTCAATACTGTTTATCATGCAGCTGCATATAAACATGTTCCACTTGTTGAATCAAACCAAGTTCAGGGTGTTAGAAATAATATCTTTGGCTCGTTGAATGTTCTCAAGGCTTCCATGAAATCAAATATTGATAATTTTGTTCTCATTTCTACAGATAAAGCAGTTAGACCAACTAGTCTTATGGGTGCAACAAAGAGGTTCACAGAAATAATGATCCAAGGACTGTCTGAAAAAGCAAAAATAGGCGAACATGATTTTAACCTCTATGGGACAAAAATTGAGAGCTCAAAAACGGTATTCTCAATAGTTAGATTTGGGAATGTGCTTAACTCATCTGGTTCAGTGGTCCCATTATTTAAGGAGCAAATAAGAAATGGAGGGCCTGTTACAGTTACTGATCCAAATGTCATAAGGTTTTTTATGAGCATAAGCGAGGCGGTTGAGTTAGTAATACAGGCTGGTGCAATGTCAAAAGGGGGAGACATATTTATCCTTGATATGGGGGAGCCAATTACTATATTGGAATTGGCCAAAAAGATGATTCATTTCGCTGGATATCAGCTTGCTGAAAAAAATGATGTCAAAGATGCAATTGAAATTATATATACAGGATTGAGACCAGGCGAAAAATTATATGAGGAATTATTTATTGACCCTATCCAGGAAGAAACTCCTCATCCAAAAATATTTAGAACTTCACAAGAATTTCTTAAATTAGATGATATCAACAATTATCTAGAAGAAATGTACAGCGCAATCACGAAAAATCAATCTGACGATCTATACGATATCCTTAAGAGAGCAATACCAGAATACCGACCAAATCTATAGAAACTAAATATCGCTGAGTAAGTCTTTCAAGTTATTTGCATTTCTTTCAATACTGATTGCAAGCGATGAGGGAAAAGGATTTGAAGGCGCATAATCATTGATAAGGACCCTTTGTGAGTGAAAACAGTCCATAACTATGTGATGCCAATACAACCCATTTTTTTTAAGTGAAGCCTCTAATTTCTTTCTTTGCTTTTCTGGCCTCGCAGTACAAAAGATAATTTGACCACCTTGATCCAACATATTCTTCAGGAATTCAATGTTTTCAGTAATTGGCACATCATCTGTATCCCAATTTACAGTCCCATATTCACCCTTATTTTTGAATACCACCCCATCTATATCAACAAAGTAGCATTTGTGTTTTCTTCTCATTGAGAGCCATTCGGTAAGAGTACCCCAGTCATCGAATTCATTGGCCTCTTGGTAATCAAATAACTCTTCATTACTCAGCATGTATGAGACGATATGACTCAGCCAAAACTCACCCTCATCGGAACTTATGTGTTTAAGGTCTTCACTCGCGGACAAAAATAACTCTGTTGATCTAAAACCATAGACACCAAGATTTACGATATTCGATGATACAGATTTTTCAATTATGTCTATAATCATATTCTGCTCATTCAGAATCAGGAAACTTTTTCCTGGAACATTTGTGATATCGGTATGATTTCTAATATCAGTTCCAACAAGAAAGTTTTTAAATTCAGATATGCTAATTTTAACTCTGCAGTCTGAATCCTTTGCTATGAATGGCCCCGAAACATCCATCTTTTTAAGTGTCTCAACAACCGTTTCACTCTGTGAACTTGTATAATCGTCAAGAACACATATCTCAATTGATTCCCCAAAAGCCTGCTTTAATACTAAATCTGCTTCATACTTTTCACATTGATCTTTTACAATGGTAATAATAATCCTCTCAAGTCCACAGATATCAATACTATTGATTACTTTTTCGAGCATTAGCTCTCCATCAGGATGAGTAAGCATCCATTTTGGTCTGAGATTTGGATATCTGCTAGATTGGCCAGCGCATGGTATTATTAACGTACTCATAAAAGTCTCCTTTTTCTAATCTTTCTGTGAGCTTTAAAATGGCTTCAAGAATAAATTTATAGATTTCTCTTTGTTTTGTATATGGAATTATCCTAAGTAGATCAATGATCAAGTAAATATTCACATATTCCCAATTAACAGTTTGTTTAATATTTTCACACAAGGAGTTTTTAAAGTAGTGAATCTTGATCTGTTCATTTTCATTAATCGAACCTTTAAGTATTTTTTCTCGAAATGACCAGCCAACAATTAGATCTTGAAATAATTTACTTACATCTGCTAGCGGAGTTTCAAGAAACGTATCGAGAAAATCAATTAAGTAAATATCCTGTTTAGCAATAATTATGTTTTCAAATGTTAGATCTCCATGGCAAACACCTGGCTTAATTTCAGAGAATTTGGATGACCCTATTAAATTGAATGTATTTTCAAGCACTTCATTTGTATCCTTATCTTTTATAGACGAATGAATGCTGTCAATCTTGTTCATAACGCTAGAATGAGTATCAATATCATTATCAAAACCAGCTTTAATATTATTTTTGATAAATGAGGCAATGACTTTTGATATTGAATCTATTTCAGTTCTAGTGAGTTTCTCTATACTGTGAGAAAGCGTATTGCCTCTGATATATTCCATATCAAAAAAATATAGGTCATCCAAAAAACCATCTTGAATCACTCTTGGCGTATTTAAAATCTCATTATCAAAGTTTCTCTGTTTAGTTGCTTGTGCGATTAATCTATTGTTGTAATCGATATTGCTAGAGAATTTCCTGACACATTTTATTTGATTTGAACTTTCGGACTTCAATAATTGGAGTTTGCAGCCTGAGTGTCCTTTTAGGATTAATTCTTCCATTGCTTGATTTTTCTAATGAGATATTCTTATTTGAAATTTAATATATGAAACGGGCTCAAATTATAACTCTGGATAGTCTTCCATCTTTTGTTCTGGCCCACATTTCTTGTTTTCTAATTTTATCCCATGAAATCACATTTTCAGAATAAAGCTGAAACCAGTCCATGTGATCAATTAATCGGTGAGAATGATCTGAGTATGTTCTTGCGAACTTATATTCGCTCTCTTTATTGTATTTATTCCAATAAAAATCCAAAGAAGGGCTATCAATAATGACAAAGTATTTCTTCAACATGCTCCAATAATGATCAAGATTCCAATCAAGTTTCTCACCAATTCTAGTGAGGTAAGAGGACATAAAGTAGACTTCAGCTCCTACGAGTGTTCCAGAAATAATTGGAGGCAAATCTTGTTCTTCATTAACACAGTAGCTATATATGCCTGAGCTATAATTCTCAACATTCCAGTAATTTTCAATATCATCGATAGCTCCAAACATCATCATATCGGTTAAGCCATATATTCTATACTTCGGTGTTGCAAAGCTTGAGGCAACAAGCCTTTTTTTCTGCAATAACTCATTCTCAATAGGAAAAGTATTGATGAGATTGATAAAGTAGCTTAATAAATCAGGCTTATAAAATCTCTGATCAGTTCTTGTTTTTAAGCAATAATCTACACCCATCTTTTTTATTGCACTAATACCGGTTTTTGCAGTAATTATTTGAAGATCAACATTTTTCCATGCGCTCTCACCAAACGTCAGGCTTGGGGGTTTTTTTGAAAGGACAACTTCGACATCAAGTTTCTCAATGTTCTGAATTGATTTCTCATTTTCATCGTCCCAAGTTGATAAAATTATGGGGGAATTTGAATATAATCCTCGATACATTTTTAAGGTTTGGAAAGTAAAATCATTGGATTGATCAATTGGACCTTGAACTAAGATTGCAGAGTCACTATTGGTATTTGATGGTTTTAAATGAAAATTCGATGTTGATTTAGGTCTTGAATGCAAAGTTATTAACTTTCTAATAAAAAGTTTTTCAAGAATCTTGATTATGACTTTAGTGACTTTATCAAAAAAAACATTTGATAAGTTATTTCCATCAGATGCATCTAAAAACCTTTCTTTCAGGTTTTTATCTTTGATCCCAAGGCTCTTATTGGTTTTCCCCATTCTTTGATTGAAAACTATGTTGTTAGAGAATCTATTATACAAACTTGTATTATATAGTTTTCAATCATGTTCTAATATTTTCGAATAATTCAAAAGGAGTCTCAGATGAATTTTTGCGTAATATGTGATTCACCGCTCACTGGGAGAGAGTGCATAATAGAAAATATACCTGTTTATCAGGGCTGTGTAGATACTCCTATTGAAGACGATATTATTCAAGATATGCATTGGAAAGAATGTGATGTTTGTTCAACCATACAGATTATAAATTTGCCAAGAGAGGAAGATGTTTATCTTAAAGGACATGCAGCAGGTATTGGCAAGGTTTGGGAGGATCATAATGAACAATTCATCAGATTTATAGAAAAAAATAAACCTGTCAGGATTTCAGAAGTTGGAGGAGGATCTGGTGATTTGGCAAGGATGTCATCGATTGAATGGAGAATGTATGAGCCACATCCTCCAAATGAAATTTCAACATATCGCGATATTGATTTTATTAGAGACTTTTATTCGCATAATGATGCAAGAGAATCGATCGTTTTTTCTCATGTCCTCGAGCATTTAAGATCTCCCAAACAAATGATTAGCGATATTTATTCTTCAGATACGAGAAAAATATTTTTGGCATGGCCTCAATTAGATAAGTGGGTAGAGGATGGAATTCCTGGCGCAATAAATTATGAGCACTTCTTTTATTGCACTTATGAGACACTCATTGAGTTTTTTTCTACAAATGGTTTTGAGTTGAAGGATAAAGAAGATTTTGAGAATCACAGCCATTTTCCTTGTTTCACTAAAAGTGAGAAAACCTCTGAATTATTTTCTCAAAATAAGAATAACTTCATAAAAGTAGAGAATTTTTTCAGAAAAGTTAGGGAAATTAAAATCGAAAAGCCTTCTTACTTCATGCCGGCCAGTATTTACTCACAATATTATATTCTCCAAAACCCAGAGTTGTGCTTGGGCGTCTTGGATAATTCGCCAGATAAGCATGGAAAAAGATTATATGGCACTAATGCAATTGTTCAGCCACCCACTGATATTAATTTGAAAAATAACAATGTAGTAGTTTCAGGCCCACATAAGAAAGAGATTGTAGATGGACTAAAAAGACTTCAAGAGCATAGTTGATTTTGATAACTGAACATTAATATTTTCAAAAGATGAAATATAGAAGTGAAATAGATGGATTGAGAGCGTTGGCTGTTCTTCCAGTCATATTTTTCCATGCCGGAATTGATTTTTTCAAAGGAGGATATATTGGCGTTGATATTTTCTTTGTTATAAGCGGATATCTAATCACATCAATTATTTTAAGAGAAATCAATCAAGGTAAATTTTCCATACTAAATTTCTATGAGAGAAGAGCCAGAAGAATACTGCCCGCATTATTCTTTGTAATGAGTTTCTCACTGATTTGTTCATGGTTCTTTCTTTTGCCAGGAGAGTTCAAAAATTTTGGCCAAAGTCTTATATCAGTAACTTTTTTTGTTTCTAATATTTTTTTCTGGAGAAAAAGTGGATATTTTGATGGTGCTGCAGAGTATATGCCATTGCTCCATACGTGGAGCCTCTCTGTGGAAGAACAATTCTATTTACTTTTCCCAATCTTTCTAATAATTACTTTTAAATTTGGAAAAAGAATAATTGTGCCAATCATTTTCGTAATTGCTTTGGTTAGTCTAGCTATAGCTGAATGGGGTTGGAGAAACGAGCCTCAAGCTAATTTTTATCTGACGCCTACTCGAGTTTGGGAACTGATGATTGGTTCGCTGGCTAGTTTTTATCTTCAAAGAGAGAGGGAGAGTAAAGTATGGCACTCAAGCATCGCTCTAATTGGCTTTTTAATGATACTTTTACCCATGTTTTATATCTTTGACGACAATACTCCTTTTCCAAGCTATCTAACGCTTTTTCCAACAGTTGGAACAGTAATGATAATTATTTTCTCAAGTGAGAATAATCTAATAGGAAGATTATTTTCTTTGAATCCTTTGGTTAAAGTAGGCCTAATTTCTTACTCGATGTACTTATGGCATGTTCCACTCTTTGTTTTCAGTAAATATCTTCTACCGCAAGGTGATCACGATGCAATTTTTCCAGGCATAATATTTCTTACTTTTTCCCTAGCATATTTAAGCTGGAGATATATTGAGCAACCCTTCAGACACAAAAAGAATTTCAATAGAAAACAAATATTTTCAATCACAATATCATCAATGATATTTTTCCTTACGATCGGGATTTCTATTCATCTTAATGATGGTTATGCCTCAAGATTTAGCACTGAACAACAGGAAGTTTTGGCCTATCAGGAATATGAAATTGACAAACTTTACAGAGAAGAGGAGTGCTTTTTAAGACGTGATCAAGATTTTTCAAACTTTGCACAATATTGTGCAGCTATTTCTGAGATTGAAGCAAATTATCTAATTTGGGGAGATTCTCATGCAGCAAGTCTTTATTTTGGACTAAAAAATTCATTGCAAGGAAATTTAATGCAGTTGACATCAACTGAGTGCAATCCCTTATCCTACAATCATAGGCCTCGATCACCAAACTGTGTTGCTATAAATGATGAGGTGAAAAAATTTCTTCAGTTGAATTCTACAATTGAAGTTTTTATTTATGCGAATTGGTATCGTTATTCAAAGAATGAGAATTTTCAAGAAGATCTGGTTAATACTATAGAGTTTCTCAAAAAAAATAAGATAAGTTATAAGATTATTGGGGGAACACCACAATTCGAACCATCGCTGCCCCATCTTTTAGTGAGAGACCAAAACTATCAAAATAAGGCAACAATTATAAATGTCTCTGTTGATAAAATATCTAAGGTAAATGAATGGCTAAATGCAGCAATACCAGATAATAGATTTATTGATGCCCAAAAGATTTTTTGCAGTCAAAAAGATTGTAGATTTAAGGATGAAAGTAGCAATTTATTTTTTTGGGATTATGGCCATTTAACTAAAGAAGGATCACTTTATTTAGGTTCTAAAATTGAGGAGATTCATTCGAATCAATGACTTCCAAGGGGAATAACACTCAATATTCATAGGATGTTGATTTATCTTAATTTGCTTATCAAGTTTGACCATTCAGCTTTCCATGATTCTGAGATCATTGCATAATGGGATTGATAGAGATCTATGGAACTCTTTGTTTCACTGCTATTCCACCAATCATCAATATTTCCTGAAATAGAATTGAGAAATTTTGCAGCATCAGATCCGCTTTGATGATAGATTTTAGCTTTCTCTAAATTTTTAAAAACTTCATATCCTTCATCGGTTAGTGGCCAGTGGCTTTTTTCCCAAAATAATAAAGTAGGAATTTGGGCTGATATTGATATGTCAAAAGTTGTTCCTGGATGATCAATGATTACGCACTTTGCATTCATTAATCTTTTGTCAAATTTTTCATCAATGAACTTTATGTTGCGATATTTACTTTTCAGAAATTCTCGCTCGGGGTAACTATCTACCTCACTGAAATATGAACGATAGACTAAATCTTTTTTATCATCTAAAGCATTTATAAAGTTAATTTTATCGATTCTATATTTTTGAGCCTCCTCGCTTTGGATTCTAGATGCCAATTTATCATTTGTTAATCTGACCTGCGTTCCAACTAGAATGATTTCATCTTCTTTTGATCTTCTTTTATTAATATTTTTACTTAGAAGTGGAGAAGGCATAGGTACTGCGTTAACTTTATAGTTTGAATGTGTTTTCCAGCCCCAAGAAAGAAAGTAGTCTGCATGTTGATATTCTATCGCTGCCATTGCAGGGAAAGCTTTTGCTATTCCATAAGAAAGTCCTCCATGTTGAGATATAATGACTTTCCCGCTTCTTTCCTCTTTAAATTGTGCCACAAAAAATCTTTGGCTTTCGATTCCACCAAGTATTGCACCAATCAGAAAAATATTATGTTTTTTACTCAAAAGACGGAGTTTGAATTTAGCTAGTGATTCATGATCATTAAATTTTGATGTGAAAGAGTCCGGAATCAAATCAAAAAGTATGCTTTCTATGAACTCCTCAAATTCATGATATTTTGATAAAAAAGTCATGGCATTATTTGATTCTTCTGCAAACATTTCAGGCTTTATATAGCCCTTTCTTTGTATTTTTGATCTAATCCCAATTTGAATGCTATCAAGAATAGTGAGGCCTTTGATGCCATCAATAAATATTCCAGAGAAATTTGCGATAATGATATTGATTACCTGTTTTATTTCTCTTCTTAAGTCGCTTACTCTATGGTTTTTATTTTTATCATTAGTTTCCTTTATCGATTTGCCACTAATTTTATCTAAGTACTTTATTTTGAATTTCTTAGGTTTAAGAAAATTAATAAGTAGCGAGTAACTAAAAAGTTGACCATGTTCGCTTAAAAGAAAGTTAAAGAAATCTCTACTATCTTTAGATCTTATTTTTTCTTTTTTATAGATTGAAACGGATAAATTAGAACCATCAAACTTCGTTAATGTTTTATATCTTATGAAAAAGATCTCGAGTGATCTTATGATCCATGGCGTTATCAAAATGCTCCAATATTCATCTGAATAGTTTCGCCCATGTATCTGGTTAAGCTTTTTCGAGTAATCTTTAGTCAATTTATTTGAGAAACCGATGATGTAGTCACCGTCACTTTTCAGTTCTTGTGAATTACAAAATATTTTTTCAAACTTTTTATCTTCCCATAAGTATTCCCTTTCTTTGGATTCTCGGAAACACCAAGGGCCAAGAGGAATATTGTTTTCATCATCGACATCAAATTCATTTAATGAGCTGAGAATGAGATTCTTCACTTCAAAACCTTTTAATCATTTATTCTTTTATAGTTTATTGCTCGAGAGCTATAGGTTTAAAAACATCTATTAGGTGTTTAAAATCTTGGTTAGTTACTATAAAACTATCATTAAGATAACTTTCTTTTTTATTGTACTCTAATTGCCCTCTGGAGCTTTCAATACAGCAGTTCGCATATAATGCAACAGCATGACCAGCAGCTGTATCCCATTCTGATGTTGGCCCTAGTCTTGGATAGATATCAACCTTATTTTCTGCAATCATACAGAATTTAATGGAGCTACCTGACTCAATCTCTTCATAATCATCAAGCTGATTAAGAAATTCAGATAGAACGTCACTTTTATGTGATCTACTCACAGCAACTCTGCATGTTTTCTTTTTGTTCGCAGTATTTTTCTTACAATTAAGCTCACGGAAGTTATTCGCTTCATTTACATAAAAAGACCCATGACCTTCAATACCTATGTAGGTTTCTTTTCTCATTGGACTATGAACTACTCCGATTATGGGTTTATGGTTTTTTATAAGTGCGATGTTTGTAGTAAATTCACCATTTTTGTTCATGAATTCCTTTGTTCCATCTAGAGGATCTACTAACCAATAAGTATTCCATTTTGACCTTTCTTTATATGGGATTGAAGCATTTTCTTCAGAGATGATTGGTATATCTTTATCAATCTTGGTTAATGAACCACATATGATTTTATTAGACTCAGTGTCCGCCAGAGTAAGGGGAGATCCATCTGATTTTATTGATGATCTAAAATCAGAATTATAGATATTCTCAATTCTCTCACCTGCTAATATTGAAATCTCAATTAGATCTGTAATAATCTTATTTCTTCCCTTATTGTTTGTATTCATTGATTATGTCCTGAGATGAAAACTCTATTTGTAAACAATCTTATCGAAGCAAGCTCCATATGTATTGATCTCATTTTTAAGGAGCAGAATAAGTCTTCTAACAAGCTCAATATAGCACTTACTGGAGGAAGATTTGGTAAGTATTTTGCTGGTGAGCTTGCAAATTCTGAGATCTTATTGAATAAAATACGATTCTTTCAGACTGATGAGAGGTTAGTTTCATTTTCAGATCAGGAATGCATACAAAAGATGCTACTTAACAAACTTGGTCCATTCACTAATCTAGAAACATGTTTTTTTGATCTCAATATATCAGCGACCTCTTCTGGTGCAAACATGAAAAAAAACATAGACGAACTCAACTTAAAAAAATTGGATATAGCGATAATGAGCTTGGGCGAGGATGGCCATTTAGCAGGTAATTTTCCTGAATCAAAAAACATAGGTAACAATATTACATATATTAATGATTCACCTAAGCCTCCACCAAAGCGAATTAGTTTCTCAGTTGAATGGTTAGCACAATCTGATCTTGTTTTGATTGTTGCATTAGGAAGTGATAAAAATGAAGCAGTTAGAGATCTTATTTCAAAGAAGAGTCCTTTTTCAAGTTACATAGAAAGTTCTAGAAATGTTTTTTTTATTACAGATCAAATAACTTCGATAGATAAAAACTAAAGTTTATATAGCAAACAAATTTCTGGATTGAGATAATTATTTTATGAAAATTTCTATCATTGGACTTGGTTATGTTGGCTTACCATTAGCTGTTGAGTTTTCTAAGCTCTATGAAACAGTAGGCTATGATGTAAATGCAAAAAGGGTCAGTGAGATTAAGGCTTCAGAGGACATTAATGGCGATATAGAGCAGGAAATGCTCTCAAATCTTAATGCAAAAATTACAGACTCAGTTGAAGACATAGCTGACTCAGATATTTTTATCGTAACCGTTCCAACTCCTATCGATGAAAATAATAATCCTGATATGGCCTTGCTAGTAAGCGCCTGTGAAACGGTAGGAAAGTATTTGAATAAAGATAATATCGTTATATTTGAGTCCACAGTCTACCCGGGTACAACAGAAGAAATTTGTGCACCGATCCTAGAGAAAAAGTCTGGCCTAACTTACATCAATCAGTCGAATGTAGACAGCATCTCAAATGACGGTTTTTATTGCGGTTATAGTCCTGAAAGGATCAATCCTGGAGACAAAGAGCATTATTTGACAGATATATTGAAGATTACTTCAGGCTCAACAAATGAAGTTGCAAATAGAGTCGATGACCTATACAAATCAATTATTAATGCTGGTACGTATCTTGCTCAGAGCATCAAAGTTGCTGAAGCAGCAAAAATAATAGAAAACACCCAAAGAGATGTAAATATTGCATTGGTCAATGAATTATCAATCATCTTCAAGAAAATGAATATTGATACAAAAGATGTTCTTGATGCCGCAGACACTAAATGGAATTTTAGTAGATTCGATCCCGGTCTTGTTGGCGGTCACTGTATTGGAGTTGACCCTTATTATCTTGCTTATAAATCAATACAGGTGGGGCATGTTCCTGAGATGATTTTATCCGGTAGAAAAATCAATGACGGTATGTCTAAAGTTATTGCAGATCAAATCGACCAACTTGTTAAGAAACAAAAAAAGGAGCTTTCTAATAGCAGGATTTTAATTATGGGGCTCGCTTTTAAGAAAGATTGTAAAGATCTTAGAAATTCAAAGGTATTTGATTTGGCTAGTATACTCAATGATTCTGGCTCCAGCATTGAAATATATGATCCCGTAATCAATCAAAACGATGTAGAAGTAAGTAATTCATTTGCAATCACTCAATCACCAAAGAAAGGCTTTTATGATGTAGTTATAATTGCGGTTGACCATACGATATTTTCTGATATGGGTATCGATGCAATAAGAGACTTTGGGAATGATGAGTTAATAATTTTTGATGTTAAATCAGTCTTTCCAGCAGATGAAACCACCTCAAGACTATAATTGCTATTTTTTAAATAAAACTTGCATTAGACCATGTTTTTAAGAGAGAATGCCTTTATCTACTAGTGTGATTCAGTATTTAGGCTGCATCAAAAGACACATATAAATTACCATTTAAAAGCTTCAAAATTATCATGGGTATAATTTCAACAACAGATGAAAGATTCAATGAAGATGTCATAAGTTCAGATTTACCTGTGCTTATCGATTTTTGGGCCGAGTGGTGTGGGCCATGTAAAATGATTGGACCTATACTTGAAGAATTATCGAGCGAACTTTCTGATCAAATAAAGATAGTTAAGCTTGATGTCGATAATAACAGCGAATCAGCCATTAAATATGCTATCAGAAGTATCCCAACATTACTGATTCTTAAAGGTGGCGAAGTTCAAGCTCAGCATATAGGGGCTGCATCAAAGTCTCAAATACAAGAATTCATTAATAATAATATATAAATTAATATGGCATCAAACGGTAAACATAGAAAAAAAAGAGGCTCTAGACATAAGAAGGACTTTCAGGATAGAGCGGCAACATTTACTTCTGAGGATGTTATTTCAAAAACGGAACTTGAAGGCGATGATGTACTCAGTCTTCCTGTACTTAGGACAAAATCTATAACAGAAATACAAGAAACTGCTGAGGAAATGGGTATTGAAAATATATCTAGAGCAAGGCGTCAGGATATTACATTTTCAATACTAAAGGCGCATGCAGGAGAAGACAAAAGGATTTTTGGAGAAGGCGTTTTAGAAATACTTCAAGATGGATTTGGATTTCTTAGATCAGCTGACACATCATATATTGCTGGCCCAGATGATGTATATGTTTCACCAACTCAGATAAGGAAATTCAATCTTAGAACAGGAGACACTGTATCTGGTTCTGTAAGGCCTCCAAAAGATAATGAGAGATATTTTGCCCTTTTAAAAGTATCCGAAATAAATTTTGAGGATCCAGAAAATGTTAGGACTAAGGCATTATTTGAGAATCTAACACCATACTTCCCAGAAGAAAGACTGAAATTGGAACAAGGAAGTGGAAGTGTAGAGGATCTCACAGCTCGAATTATTGATCTTGCATCACCGATAGGTAAAGGACAGAGGGGCCTTATTGTATCTCCACCGAAAGCAGGTAAGACAATTCTGCTTCAAAATATTGCATCATCAATTACAACAAACTATCCAGATGTTCACTTAATTGTTCTGCTTATTGACGAAAGACCAGAAGAAGTCACTGATATGATCAGAACTGTCAGAGGTGAAGTAGTATCTAGTACATTTGATGAGCCAGCATCAAGACATGTGCAGGTTGCTGACATGGTTCTGGAAAAGGCTAAAAGACTATCAGAGCACAAAAAAGATGTTGTTATTCTTCTCGATTCAATTACAAGGTTAGCTAGGGCATACAATACTGTTGCGCCCGCCTCAGGCAAGGTTTTGACTGGTGGTGTAGATGCAAATGCTCTTCAAAAACCAAAAAGATTTTTTGGTGCCGCTAGAAATTTAGAGGAGGGAGGAAGTTTAACAATCATTGCCACCGCACTTGTGGAAACAGGATCAAGAATGGATGAAGTTATTTTCGAGGAGTTCAAGGGAACTGGAAATATGGAAATAGCTCTCGATAGAAGAATTGCAGATAAGAGAGTTTATCCAGCTGTCCATATTAATAAATCTGGTACAAGGCGAGAAGATCTGCTTATGGATCCAGAGGAATTACAGAAGATGTGGGTACTTAGAAAAGTCGTTCATGATATGGATGAAATTGCAGCTGTTGAGTTTCTTCTCAATAAAATGAAAGATACAAAAACAAATAATGAATTCTTCGAATCAATGAAGAAATAGAGCTATTTCATCACTCTAAAACCAATATCTTTCCTGAAATACTTTCCATCCCAGTCAATTAGTTTAACAGCAGAATATGCATTTTCATTGGATCGATTTAAGTCATCTCCAAGAGCCGTTACACATAAAACTCTGCCACCATTAGTTAGAATATTATTGTTTTCTAAGCGCGAACCTGAGTGAAAGACTTTAATATCATCTTTATTAGAAAAATTATTAAGTCCAGAGATCTCTTTGCCAGTTTCATATGATTCAGGATAGCCTATAGACGACATCACAATACCCATTGCTGATTTTTGATCCCACTCAACATCATAGTTACTAATTCCCCCAGAGAAGCAAGTTTGAATCATATCAATAAGGTCTGATTTTAGTCTCAGCATTATTGGTTGGGTCTCAGGATCACCGAATCGGCAGTTATACTCCAAAACCTTTGGATTATGATTAGAATCAATCATCAGGCCGGCATACAGAAAGCCTCTGAACATAATTCCATCCTCAGCAAGTCCTCTAATACTTGGCTCAATAACTTTTTTTCTAATTGTAATATCTAACTCATCATTTACAAATGGAACAGGTGAATATGCTCCCATTCCACCAGTATTGAGCCCAACATCTCCTTCTCCGATTGTTTTATGATCCTGTGATGTTGCAAGAGGAAGATATTCAGTTCCGTTCACCATAACGATATAGCTAAGTTCTTGACCTACTAGGAAATCCTCAATTATGATTTTTTTACTGGCGTCTCCAAATTTTGTTTCACCAATAAATTCATCAATGGTTTTATTAGCGGTTTCGTGATCTTCTGCAATCACAACACCTTTCCCTGCAGCTAATCCATCAGCTTTAATAACTAATGGTAAGTCATTTTTCTGAATATAATTTTTAGCTTGATCTGCATGAGTAAAGCTTTCATAGCTGGCTGTTGGGATGTTATGTTTTTTCATAAAGGATTTTGCAAAATCTTTAGATCCCTCAAGTTGAGCCCCTAGTGATTCAGGACCAAAGCAGTTGATCCCAGCTTCGGTGAATGCATCAGTAATTCCATTGACTAATGGATCCTCTGGGCCAACAATAACAAGACCAATATTTTCTTTTTTAGAAAAAGAAACTAGACCTTCAATATCAGAGGAACTGATTTTGATATTCTCAGCTTTAGGCTCGAGTGAAGTTCCAGCATTCCCTGGTGCTACGAAAATTTTATCAACAAGATCAGATTGTGAAGCCTTCCAAGTGAAAGCATGTTCTCTTCCAC
>Ga0111541_10000096_pt1 | contig 24786 bp, 22 predicted proteins | sample Knorr_S7_td_DCM__FD_83039 | JGI IMG/M metagenome (GOLD analysis project Ga0111541, IMG submission 83039) | Marine microbial communities from Southern Atlantic Ocean transect - Knorr_S7_td_DCM_ad_131m_LV_B (version 2) (version 2) | ecosystem: Environmental > Aquatic > Marine > Oceanic | place...
TGCTATACTAACTTGGTTAGGATTTTCTGATAATGGCATCCAATTTCTTCATCTGATTTTTTCTGCAATGGGTATGTATCTATTAATGAATCAATTTAAAATGAATTCGTTGATATCTTTTTCAATTAGTCTATTATGGATGCTCAATCCATTTTTAATCACTATGATTGTCTTTGGGCATGGCAGTCAAATGATGACTGCAGCTTATATTCCTTGGATTCTTTATGCTATCAACAATTTATCTCGTGATACATCCTTAAGAAATGCATTTGTTCTTGCGTTATTAATTGGTTTACAGCTCCAAAGAGGCCATGTTCAGATAGCTTATTATTCTTGGATGTTATTTGGCGCTTATTTTTTATACCATGATTGTTATTATATCAAAAATAAGGTCATAAACTATAAATATATCATTTCATTTCTTGTTGCCTGCATAATTGGTTTTCTTTTATCCTCGCATATATACTATCCATCGCTAGAATACACATCTGAATCAATTAGATCTGGTGGAATGTTAGGTTATGACTATGCAACCAATTGGTCAATGCATCCTAAAGAGTTAATCACCTATCTTTTTCCTTATTATTATGGATTTGGAGGAGAAAATTATTCTGGATTTATGCCATTTACTGATTATCCAAATTATGTTGGATTTTTTGTACTATTATTTGCGGCATTATCTTTTTTAAATCTTGATAGTCGAAGAATATTCTTTGGGTCAATATTAGTTTTATCTATCCTGCTTTCATTTGGAAAGTATTTTAGTATTATTTTTGACCTGTTCTATAATTTTTTCCCATTCTTTGACAAATTCCGTGTTCCAAGCATGATTTTGATTCTAAGCAACTTCTGTCTCTATATATTAGCAGGATTTGGCTTGGTAGATCTGGTAGAACGATTCAAATTAAAAGATATTAAGGCCAAATATCTTATTCTTACATTTTTAGCTATTTCTGTTTTAGATATTTATAGAATTAATACTAATATTATCAATCCTGATAAGAATTCAGGGCAAAAATCACAATTAATCTCTAATGAAAAATTTGACTCTTTTTTTGTTGAAGATAAATTAACTGATTTTTTAAAAAATGATTCTGATTTGTATAGAATATACCCTGTAGGACCTCTTTTTCAAGATCCAAAACTAAAATTTCACGGAATTCAATCCGTTGGGGGTTACCATCCTGCAAAATTCAGACATTATAATGATTTGTTAGATAATTCTAATAACCTACTTTCATTTCCCATCCTAAAATCTTTAAATGTGAAATATTTGTTGAGTCCATTTGAGGTATCACATGATCAAATTGAAATGATTGATACAGTTCCTTATAGTTCTATAATGGGAAATATGGATTTAAAAATTTATAAGATTAAAGATAGTCTTAATAGGGCATGGTTTGTCAAAAGAACCATTAAAGAAGACAATAATTTATACAATTACCTTAACTCAAGCGCATTTAATCCAGAAGATGTTGCTGTTGTAAAAGATTTAGATGCACAAAGCTTCAGTAAAGGAGAAATTTTAAATATTGAATGGGGAATTCATGAAATAACAATTGATATAGAAGCATCTAGCAAATCATTTTTAGTAGTTAGTGAAGTGTATTATCCAAAACGATGGAAGCTTACTATTAACAATGAGCCATCTGAAACTTTTCAAGTGAATGGAGTTTTAAGAGGCGTAATGGTTGATGCTGGTAAACATAGAATTGAATTCAAATATGAATCAAAAAGTTTTAAATATTTAAGATTTTTATCTAATAGTATAATCATGTTATCATTTTTCATTTTTGGCGCACCATTTGCAATGCGCTTGTTAAAAGGAAATACCTAAACTAACTTTGCTCTATGTTTATAAATAAGCTTATAATTCAAGAAGCTCAGACAAGTTTTGTCGATGCATTATTGGCACAATTGCCATTTTTCTTGATATTCTTCATTATTTGGTATTTTATGTTAAGACCAAATATGAAAAAACAGGAAGAAGTAAAGAAAATGCAATCTAGCCTTAAGAAAGGTGATAGAGTTGTGACTGTTGGCGGCATACATGGAAAGGTTATTGAAGTCAAAACAGACAAAGTAGTCTTAAAAGTTTCAAACAATAATGAAATTACTGTAGACAACACAGCTATCAATCGATTAAATAAACCAAAAAAGAAAGATTCAGATGCCAGTTAGAAAAGTAGTGACCTATGGACATCCTGTTTTAAAAAAAGTGTCTTCAGATATAACTGATTTTTCAGATATTGAATCATTCATTCAAGATTTGTTTGATACAATGTATGAATTTGATGGCATAGGATTAGCAGCAAATCAACTTGGTGTAGACAAACGAATATTTGTGGTTGATATATCACATATGGAAGAGTCAGATGCTGATTCAGATAAGCCATTAGTGTTTATCAACGGTAGAGTTGAAAATCCTTCAGGATCTTGTGTCGATTCAGAAGGATGTTTATCTTTGCCTGGAATAAGAATTAATGTTGAAAGGTATGAATCAATCCAATATTCATATTTAGATGAAAATTTGAATAAATGTTCAAAAATTTTTTCTGGTCTTTTAGCAAGAGTCATCCAACATGAAAATGATCATTTAGATGGAAAAATAATTACTGATTATGCTACTCCATCTGATTTGCTTGAATATAAGACTCACCTTGAAACAATGAGGTTAGAAAACAGTTAATAATTCTATGAGAATAGTTTTTTTCGGGAATACAGAATTTTCAAATCCTACACTTAAAAAGTGCAATTCTTCTTATGATGTTATCTCTGTTGTGACAAATCATTCGAAGCAGATGGGAAGAGGAAGAAAGTTCCTAGAAACTCCCGTTAAGAGCTTGGCTGACGAATTAAAGCTCAATGTTATAGAAATTGATAATCTCAACGATGAAAGCTTTATTAATCAGTTAAAATCTTTATCTCCTGATTTATTTGTAGTAGTTGCATACAGGGTATTACCACAAACCCTTCTTGATATTCCTAGGTTAGGATCCATTAATCTGCATTCTTCTTTATTGCCAAAATATCGTGGTGCAGCACCAATTCAACATTCAATTATGAATGGCGATCAAGTTACAGGTGTTTCTACATTTATTATTGAACCAAAAGTTGATACTGGAAATATATTATTGCAAAAGCAGTGCAAAATTAATGAAGATGATGATTATGGTACTTTATCATCAAAATTAAGCACTATAGGTGCTGAACTTCTCATTGAATCTATTAGCAAATATCATGATGGAAGCATTACGCCAGTTTTGCAAGATAATAAATTAGCGACCCTTGCTCCAAAAATTAAAAAAGAAGATTATATCATTGATTGGAATAAGGATGCATCTGTTGTTAACAATAAGATTAGAGCATTTAGTCCTTATCCTGGTGCATATACCTTGATTAATAATAAAAGAATTAAAATTTTTAAATCAAAATTAAATAAGGGAATAGATTATAATGAGGCGGGAAAAATAATTAATTTGTCTAAAGAATATTTCGAAGTGACATGTTCGCATGGTTCTTTAAAAATATATGAGATTCAGATTGAAGGAAAAAAAAGAATGTCTTCAAAAGACTTTATAATGGGATTTCAAACGCTAGAAGGGGTATGCCTTGGTTAAAATAGCAAAAGAAATTGGAATTTTCTTATCCACTGGATTATTGTTGGTTTTGCTTTTCAATTATCTGGTAATGCCTCTTTATATCAATGAAAGAAATACTGTTTTTACTCCGAATTTAGAAGGGCTTGATATCGATACAGCACAATCTCTTTCAAAATCAGAAGGGATAGAAGTCGTTGTTGTTGATACTATTTTTACTAATGATATTAATCCAGATATTATTCTTGAACAGTTCCCTGCAGCAGGCAAAGAAGTTAAGGCAGGTAGAGCTATTAAAACAAAGATCACTTCTATGAATAAAAAAGTTCTTGTTCCTGAATTATTAGGTAAAACTTTAAGAGCTTCTGAGATTGAATTAAATCAAATTGGAATAGCAGTTGATTCAGTTTACTATTCTTTCAACCCGAATTATCCAAAAGGAATTATATCATGGCAATCTCCTGCTCCTTTAGACAGTATAAGAAAAGGATTTGGAGTGAGATTAGAAGTCAGTAGAGGGTTAGCTCCAAATGACTTTGTTCCTGTGCCAAATTTAATTGGATTATTTTACAATGAAGCATTAGAAAGGATTGACAGTTCAAACTTGAAAAAAGGTTCAATCAAATTTGTTGATTATGAAAAGTCTGTTCCTAATATTGTTTTAAATCAGAGCCCAAAAGAGGGAACAAAAATATCTCAGAACAGCAAAATAAACTTGGTGATTAGTAAATAATGTATTTTCGAAATATAAAACTTCTTTTGTTTATCAGTTTTGTTTTGATATCTTGTTCAAACAAAGAACAAAATAATATTTTTGATGAAACCTCTTTTTCCTATAATCTTGATTTCAATAATTATGATATAATCAATGGTGATTCACTTTCTTATCAGCTCTCTATAGATATTTTAGATCCAACAATTAAGACTATTGATATGTCTATATACAGTAATTCAGAAATTTATGATAATCTTTCAATCGTTAATATTGATTCTAATCAGATGTTTAATGGAAAAATTGCTTTAATGAATAATAAATCTTTTTCTGTATCTTTTTCTAATAATAGGAACACTATTATAAATCTTGATTACATAATCCCTGAAAAAAGAGATATAAACACTACCTTGTTTTTTAACAATGAATCTAACTTTAAAAGACATTCATTTTTATTTGAAAAAGATTTTATTAATACAGATAGATTTTTATATGACGAGTTTAAGAAATATAGTTTTTCAGATAGAGAAGTTATTGTTTTGTGTGATATTGATAATTTATCCAACCAATCAATTGTAGATATACAGAGATTTTTACTAAATGGTGGATTCCTTGTGGTTTTTCTTTCCCAAAACTCTGAAAAAAATAAGGATTTAATATATAGTTTAGGATATCCAGAAGTGAAAGCGATTCGAGGATCTGCTCGTAATCAATTTTTCCCTATTGGAGACGTAGATTTTGTAAGTAAAGATTTTTCAGGCACTAATGCTATATTTAGTCAGTCAAAGATTTATCGATATATTGAATTAAGTCAAAATGAAAGACAGTATTCTAAGATTTCTTTTTCTAATAATGATCCATTATTAATTCAAAAAGACATTTTAGATGGAAAAGCATTTTTTATCACAACCAAATTAGATAAAAGTTGGTCTAATGATGATTTTAATTCAGCTCTTTCCGACATTATAGATAGAATATTCTTCCAAAGAATGATTTCGAATGCATACTAAAAAAGAAAAAGCTTTATTAGTAGCTCCAAGAACTTGGAATAGTGGTAAAAATTACAATTATAGTATTGAAGAACTTTCTTTATTAGTTGATACTCTTGGATTAGAAGTTTCTGATACAATTATTCAAAATATTAAGAAGATTAATTCAGCTTATTTTGTTGGATCTGGAAAAGCAAAACAGATTGTAGAGCAAGCAAAGTTGCTAAATGCAGATTATGTAATCTTTGATGAAGATTTAAGTCCAGTACAAACGAAAAACTTTCAAAAATTGAATAAAGATTTACGATTTATAGATCGAAGCGGTGTCATTTTAGAGATATTTTATAATAATGCGAAATCTAAAGAATCAAAAACTCAGGTTGAATTAGCTAGATTAGAATATCAGTTACCAAGACTTACAAGAATGTGGACACACCTTGAAAGACAGATGGGAGGCTTTGGTACAAGAGCTGGAGCTGGGGAAACGCAAATTGAGGTAGATAGAAGAATCTTAAGAAAAAGAATATCTCTTTTGAAAAAGAAACTTAAAAGCATTGATTCTGAAAGAAGAGTTCAAAGTAAGAAGAGAAAAAATTTCTTTCGCACTTCATTGGTAGGATACACTAATGTTGGTAAATCTTCTTTGATGAAATGCTTAACAAAAAGCAATGTATTAATTAGAAATCAATTATTTGCAACTTTAGATACAACTGTTAGACGTTTTTTCGTAAGTGAATCAAATTATGTTCTTTTAAGCGATACAGTTGGATTTATTAGAAACCTACCAAACAATCTAATAGCCAGTTTTAAGTCTACATTGCAAGAAGTCGTAGACTCTAACTTATTGTTAATAGTTTTAGATGCAAATTCTAATGATTTATATAATGAGATTCATACAATAGAAAGTGTATTAACAGAGATTGGTGCGGAAAAAATTCCTCACCAATATATTTTTAATAAAATTGATTTAATTGATAATGACAAAATAAAATATCTAAAGAATTCTTTTCCTGATGCTATTATGGTTTCTGCAACTAGGTCATTGCAACTATCAAATATAAAGAAACTAATTAAAGCAAATTATGAAGGTTGGTCTACTTCTCTAAAGAATCCATCGCACAAGCAATTGTAGCATCTCCTGTTACATTCGTTGTGGTACGTATCATATCTAAGATTCGATCTACTCCAAGAATTAGTGCTATTCCTTCGCTTGGAACATTAATTGCTTCCAAAATGATAACTAACATTATAATTCCAGCTCCTGGTACAGCAGCAGTTCCTATTGATGCTAATACAGCAGTTGCTACAATAGTAAATTGATCTGCAAAAGTAAGATCCATTCCAACAGCTTGCGCAATAAATACAGCCGCAACTCCTTGATATAATGCTGTTCCATCCATATTAATGGTAGCTCCTAATGGAAGTACAAATGAAGAGATTTCTTCAGAAACACCAAGATCTTTTTCACAACGTTTCATTGTTACTGGTAAAGTTGCTCCACTAGAACTTGTTGAGAAAGCTACAAGCTGTACAGGTCCAATAGATTTGAAGAAATGTTTAAGACTTATATTAGTAAAAATTTTAAGAATAGAAATATAAGTGATACTCATATGCATAAATAATCCAGCAATCACAACTCCCATATAAAATAATAGGGCTGATAAAATACTGCTTATCTGAGATATATCTCCAGAAACCGAACTGATAGTTTTAGCAATAAGCGCAAACACTCCGTAAGGAGCAAAATACATTATCATTTCTACTAACTTTATAATTAATTGATTGATTCCTTCAAGAAAATCTAAAACAGGTTTTGAAAATTTTCGATCAATTCCAATTAAAGAAATACCAAAAATAATTGATATAAATACTACTTGAAGCATGTTGCTATTATTGGAAGCTGCAGAAAAAATATTGCTTGGAACCATATCTACAAGAGGCTGTAAAGGTCCTCTATTTTTTTGCACAGAATCTGCTGCACTCTTTTTATCTGCAGCTTTTTCTATATATTCATTACTTAAAGTTTCTTGATAGCTATCAGGAATTGCAGATCCTGGTTCAAGAAGATTAACCAGTATTAAACCTATACTTACTGCAACAGCTGTAGTACCAATATATAGGAGAATTGTTTTCATTCCAATACGTGATAATTTTCTAGTATCTGAAAGAGAAGCTACACCTGTGATAAGAGAGGATACTACTAGAGGTACTGCTATTAGTTTTAAAAGATTTAAAAAAATTGTTCCAAATGGCGAAACAAAGTTTGAAGTAAACTCTGTCCATCCATTGATTGCACTTGCTATACCGTAAACTACGCCAAGAAGCAATCCAATTATTATTTTCCAGTGTAATTGCATTAATTAAGAATAATATATGTATTATGATTAAATTATTTCAATGATTTATTATCTTATCATTGGAATTTATTTAATTGGTTTATTGCTAATAGGTTTTAGCAAGTCAGATTCAATTAAAAATCAAGAAGACTTTTCTGTCGCAGGAAGATCTTTGTCGCCGTGGATTCTTGTTGGTACAATGGCGGCAACATGGATGGGAACAGGATCTGTGCTAGGGAATGCAGGAAAAACTTTTGAAATAGGTGCAGCAGGCTTTCTCTTGCCTATAGGTGGAATGTTAGGTGTCTTAGCGTTAACAAAAATAGCTGGAAAAGCTAGAGCTTCAGAAAAATTAACTGTACCAGAGATTATTGGATCACGATTTGGCGATACAGCAATGATACTTTCCGTTATTGCACTTCTTGCTGCTTATTTGGTAATTGTGAGTTATCAGTTTAATGCTGGCGGTGCAGTAATATACACTATATTTCATGATAATTTGGGGACAGGATTAACTTTAGATCAGTCAACTATAATAGCAGCACTGTTTATTGTTGCGTACACTGTTTTAGCAGGTTTATTAAGTGTTGCTTATACAGATGTTGCAAATGGAATACTGATGATTACATGTTTTGTTATTGCTCTACCAATTCTTTTCTTTCAAGCAGGTGGATTTGATGGGATGTCTGCTAGTTTTACAGCTAAAGGCATGACAGATAATATGTCTATGTTTGGAGTGTTGTCATTTCGAGAAGTTATCAATTTTACTTTGCCATCTTTCTTATTAATTCTTGGTGATGCAAATATGTATCAAAGATTTTTTGCGAGCGATTCAGTAGAATCTGCAAAAAAAGCAACGTATCTATTATTTTTTGCCGTTGTTATTCTAGAATCTTTAATAGTCGCCAATGCTTGGATTAGTTCTAGCATGATTACAGATATAGAAAAAGAATCGCATGTATTGATCTATGCAGCTTATAACTTCTTACCGCCACTCATTGGAGCATTAATGCTTGCAACAATAATAGGTATTATTGTTTCTACTGCTGATTCATTTCTTCTTGTTCCAACCACTATTTTAATTAATGATATTTACCTAAAATATTCAAATCGTAAGTATTCTGATAAGACAATCGTAACACTTAGCAGATTATTAGTATTATTGTTAGGATTTTTCTCATATTGGGTATCAAGAATGTTTGCTGCAGATACAACAATTTTTGAAAAAGCATTATATGCATTCACAATTTATGGTACAGCAATCACTCCAACATTGTTGGCAGCATTTTTCTGGGATAAAGCAACGAGGTATGGTGCTATATGTTCAATTTTATCAGGAATAATTGCAACTGTTTATTTTGGAAACCAATGGAGTCTTGATGAAGCTGTTATTCCAGCATTGGCTATCTCATCTGTTGCATTGGTCTTGATAAGTCTTTTACGAAAGGAATAAATTTCTAGATTGTAATTTCTACTGGAGGACTATATGGAGATGGATCTTTTAATTCATTTTCAAGAGATCTTCTATAATATTCAAATGGCATTCCAGTTCCTTGCCAATCTTTGATATGGTTAATTATTTCAATGTTATTGTCAAATCTATTGGCGATACCTTCACGAACATGACCAGTAACATATTTGATATGATCTCTTTTCTTCGCCCAGCTTATATACACTCTTTTTAACATCTTTGCATAACCATTTGATTTGTATTTTTCCATAATAACAAAAGCATATGTATATAAAGTATTTCCTTTGCCAAAATTTTCATCAGTAATAGTCCATTTTTCTTCTCTAAGTTCTTCGAGTGGAATTCCAATGATATATGCAATAATTTCACCTTGATATTTTGCTATAAATGGTAAACATTTTTCAGCGTCAAAATATTTTTCAATGGTATTTTTTGTTAATACAGCTTGTTTACCATATTCTTTTGCAAGATGCAAAGAAATATTAATCAAATGAGGATAGTCTTCTCTGCCTATTTTTTCAACAAGTTCAATTTGAAATACATTTGTTGATGCAATAATTTTTGTTTGAGATTCTTCTATAAAATTTTCCACTTTGATGGAAAATTAAAAACATTTAAATCTAGTATGAAGCCATTTGTTTCATCGTGCTAATTAAACTAAATTCCACTGATGTTATCCTTTAAGAATAAACTGAAAAAATCAATTGAAGATAAAAGTTCTAATTTATGTGTAGGAATTGACATTGATAAAAATCATTTTTCATCTGATGTTAAATTACAAGATCTTAAAGAGTATTCACTAAAAGTTGTTGATTCTACCAGAGAATTTGCTGCTGCTTATAAACCAAATTTAGCTTTTTTTGAAGAGTGGGGATCTGAAGGATTAGTTTGGTTGGAAGAATTAATACAAGAAATTGGAAATGAACACATCATTATTGCAGATGCTAAAAGAGGAGATATTGGTAATTCTGCAAAACATTATGCTAATGCATTCTTTAACCATTTTAATTGTGATGCTATTACCGTTAATCCATACATGGGAGCTGATTCAATTGAACCATTTTGCTCTAATCCTGAAAAAGGAGTTTATGTTCTTTGTGTAACTTCAAATCCTTCTGCATCAAAGATTCAAGATGATTCATTTAAAAATGTGATTGATTTAACAAATAATACAAATCAAAATAAAAATGTTGGTTTAGTAGTTGGAGCTACAAAAATGGAAAAAATGGAAGAAGTTCGATCATTAAGCAAACTACCTTTTTTGATTCCAGGCATTGGCGCTCAAGGAGGAGATTTAGAAAATACCATTAAAATTAATGAGCAATTTATTGAATCAACTTTAATTAATGTATCAAGATCTATAATTTTTGCAGATGATATTTCTGCTGCAGCAAGAGAATTTTTGGAAAAAATGAGAGGTTGTGTTGAAGGATAAAGATTTCACAAAGATTTTTGAAGATACTAATGCATTAATGTATGGACATTTTATACTTTCTTCTGGCATGAGAAGTGATACTTATTTTCAGTGCGCTAAAGTTCTTCAACATCCAAAATATCTTACGATGTTTGGTGAAATATTATGTAACCATTTTAAATCATTTGGTATTGATAAAGTTATTTCTCCTGCGATGGGCGGCATTGTTTTAGGAACAGAAGTCGGAAGACAATTAGGTGTTAAGACCATTTTTTGTGAAAGATCCGAAGGGAAAATGGAACTCAGAAGAGGTTTCTCCATTAAAGAAGATGAAAAGATTTTAATTATCGAAGATGTTTTAAGTACAGGTGGATCATTGAAAGAAGTAATGAATGTGATTAACAATCATAGTGGAAATATTGTTGGAATAGGCGTTGTTGTTGATCGAAGTTCATCTGATATAGATTTGCATAAAGAATTCTTTTCTATAACCAAACAAGTTGCAAATATTTTTGATCCAGAAAATCTTCCTGATCCACTTAAAGATATTCCTGCAGTAAAACCTGGAAGCAATAAAATAGATGTATAAAAATCTAAAAATAGGCCTTGCTTTAGGCGGTGGTGGAGCAAGAGGCGCATGTCACATTGGAATATTAAAAATTTTAGAAAAAAATAATATTATTCCTGACATTATATGTGGCACTAGCGCTGGATCTATGATTGGTGCCATGTATGCATGTCATGGAGACGCAGATATAGTTGAAAAAAAATATATTGATCACATTAATGGTGAAGATTTTCAAGATTTAGGTTTTAGATATATATCAGATGACGAGCAGGACGAATCAATTTTTTCAAAAATAGTTACCCAAATGAAAAATCAATATGTTTTAATGGTTAGTTCAACAAGAAAATCGATTGTTAAGGCTGAAAGGCTTGAAAAAGCAGCAGAAAATTTATTTTCTTGCAGAAATTTTGATGAATTAAAAATTCCTTTAATTATTACTGCTACAGATCTTATGTCAGGTAAGCCTCTTGTTTACAATGCTGGTAGCGTGCTGGATGCTGTAGTAAAAAGTTCATCTATTCCTGGATTTATTGAACCAACTCACAAAGATGGCAGAATGTTAGTAGATGGAGGAGTTACATTACCGACACCTGTCGCTCCATTAGTGGATAAGTGTGATTTTGTTATTGCAATTAATATTGGCAAGGAGTTCAAGACTGGTCAAAAACCAGATAATATTATAGAGATTATGTCGAGAGTGAGAGATGTTACTACTAGACATTTAAATCAATATTTATTAGATCAAGCAGACTTTGTATTTAATCCAACTACAGAGAGTTTGCATTGGTCTGCATTTAATCGCACGGATGATTTTATTAAATATGGTCATGAATGTGGAGAAAGACAAATTCAAGATTTAATTGATAGACTTAATTCTTCAGATGAAGACTCCAAAGAAGAAATAATAGAAATTCCTAAAGAAACTTTTTGGACAAAAATTAAGAAAAGATTACCTTTTCAAAGCTGATGAAAAAATTATTATTACTTTTTTATTGTTCAATACTTTTTGGTCAACAATTTGATGATCCAGCCGATTTTAGGTTTAGCCTAGATGATGTAAGAAAAGGAGAAATAGCTCTTATAACCCTAGAAACAGAGCTTGAATATGGTTGGCATATCTATGCTATATATGATGTTCCAGATGGTCCTGAATCAACAACTGTCAGAATAGAAGGATCAATTATTAATCAAGTTGGTAGAATTATCGAACCTGAGCCAATTGAAGATTTTGATGAAGGGTTTATGATTATAACAAAATATCATAAAAATAAACCACAATTTAAAATACCAGTTCAAATTAGTGATAATACTCCTTTAGGGTCTTATAGTCTAAAGTCTACAGTGAGATATCAAGTATGTAATGAAGGTTTATGTTATCCTCCTAATGAGTATACACAAAATATAAATTTTAATGTTGTAGACGGCCCTATTCGGAATGAATATGCTATCGTGAATTTTGATTTTGATAAAAAATCAATATTGGATATAACAAATAACCAAGTTGGATCTTTTCTGTTACTGTCATTAAGTATGGGTTTTCTAGCTTTATTAACTCCTTGTGTATTTCCAATGATACCTATTACAATATCTTTTTTCTTGAAGAGAGGTGAAGATAAGAATACTTCACCCGTTAAAGGTGCTCTTGTTTATATGCTTGGGATTGTTATGACATTTACATTGCTTGGTATGTTGCTTGCTATTTTTCTTGGTGCTTCCGGAGCAACACAACTTGCATCTAATCCGTATATAAATTTGTTCATTGCTTCTTTATTTATTTATTTTGCTTTTTCACTTTTTGGTTTTTATGAAATTGATCTTCCTCAATCATTGAAGCGTTTTTCAATGCAAAGAGAAAACTCAGAAGGATATGCAGGTATATTGTTTATGGCTTTAACTTTTACTCTCACCTCTTTTACATGTACAGTGGCATTTATGGGTTTAATACTAGTTGCAGCATCGCAAGGAGAATGGTTTTGGCCTATTATTGGCATGTTAATATTTAGTTTAGCTTTTGCATCTCCTTTTTTCTTGCTAGCTCTTTTCCCGCACTATCTGACAAAGATGCCTCAGTCAGGCAGTTGGTTGAACTCTGTAAAGGTAATTATGGGATTCTTAGAAATAGCAGCAGCATTTAAATTCATTAGCAATACAGATTTGGTATGGCAATGGGATATATTTACTTATGAAGTAGTACTTAGTTGTTGGGCAATTATTATGGCTTTATGCTCTCTTTATATTGTAGGATATATTCGCTTTAGAAATGATTCTAAGGTAGAATTTTCTTATCAGAGAAGCTTATTATCAATTGTATTTTTATCTCTATCATTGTATTTATTATCAGGAAATTTTGGATATCGTATTAATGGAACTATTGAATCATATTTACCTCCAAAAAAAGAATACTCTAATCTTGAATGGGTTAATTCTTTGGAAGAAGGTTTTCAATTAGCAAAAGAGGAGAATAGAAATATATTTATTGATTTTACTGGAGTTACATGCACCAATTGCCGTTGGATGGAAACCAATATATTTACACAAGAATCTGTAGAAGAATTAATGAAACAATTTGTTCTAGTTAGTCTATATACTGATGCTGGAGATAATTATTTAGAAAAAAGAGAATATCAGATTGACAGGTTTGAAACTGCTGCACTTCCTTATTATGTTATTTTAAATAAGGAAGACTCTATTATTGCAGAATTTCCAGGAATGTCAAGAAATGTGGATGATTTTATAGAATTTCTAGAATCAGGATTAGACTAATTATGGAACTTATTTTAACTTTCTCTATATAATGGATATAAAATGAAAAAAGTACTCACATTAACTATTCTAATATCTTTTATTTTTGGTCAAAACCCAATTGTTGATCAGTTTAGCACATTGTTTTCTGATATTGTGGATGATGTTAATGAGTCTGTTGTAACAATTACAGCAAAAAAGACTTATTCAGTACCTGAAAGTGCCCAAAATTTATATAGATTTTGGGGAAGAGATCTTCCTGACTCATATGAAGGACAATCTTTAGGATCTGGTGTCATTGTTGATTCTGAAAATGGTTACATTGTAACAAATCATCATGTTGTATTTGATAACGGAAAACCTGTAGATGAAATTATTATACAATTGATGGATAAAAGAATGTTTGATGCTCAAATTATTGGTCTTGATGAAGGAACTGATTTAGCTATTTTACAGATTCAAGCAGAAGATATAAAATCAGTGAAAGTTGGAGATTCTGATAATGTTAGAGTTGGTGAATGGGTATTGGCAATTGGAAGTCCTTTTTCTGCAAATTTAAGTCACACTGTTACAGCAGGTATTGTAAGTGCAGTAGGACGTGACAATGTGATGATGCGAGGAGGAGACAAGTATCAAGATTTCATCCAAACTGATGCTGCTATCAATCCAGGAAATAGCGGTGGTGCATTATTAAATATGAATGGAGAATTAATTGGCATTAATGCTGCAATTATTTCAGGATCACGATCTAATTCTGGAGTAGGTTTTGCTATTCCATCAAACATAGTAACAAAAGTAAAAGCTGACCTAATCTCAAAAGGCTATGTTGTGCGTTCTTTTTTAGGTATTTATATGCAAGATATCAATGAAGAGATTTATGAAGCGATGGATCTTGATTCAATGCAGGGCGCAATAATTGGTGAAATTGTTTCAGGAAGCCCTGCAGAAGAAGCAGGATTAGAAGCTAGTGATATCATTATTGGCTTTGAAAACAAAACTATAAATAATGGATCTGAATTAAAGAATTTAATATCAAATACGAAGCCAGGCTCTAAGGTAAAGCTTAATATTCTACGTTCTGGTAATAAAAAAGATATCTATGTTGTGTTAAAAGAAAGACAAGAAGATAGTTTAGCATTAGGTGATAATTATAGAAATAAAGATTTTGGATTAGTAGTCAGCAATATATCAAAAGATTTAATTGACAAATTTGATATTTCTCCTGAAAAATCAAATCGATCAGATCAATCAGAATTAACTGGTGTAATTATTACAGAATTAAGCCCTAAAGAGATTGCTGATAAAGCTGGTTTTAAGGTAGGGGACCTAATAACACGTATAGGCCAAAAGAAAGTATCCAATATTAAAGATTTCGAACAAGAAATCAATGCGTATGAACAAGGAAAAAGAATTTTAGTTTTAGTTAAACGTGGCAAGCTATCTAGATTTCTGACGCTTCGAAGATAAATATCTAAAAATTGCAATAATTCAACATTTCTTATAAGTTCGTAGTTAATCACTATGAGCATAAAAAAAGAAAATCCAAAGGCAGATTTTATATCTATTGAACATGATATACTCGATTTTTGGGAAAAAAACAAAATTTTTCAAAAACTAGTTAAGCAAAATTCCAAAGGTGATAAATGGAGCTTTCTTGATGGGCCAATTACTGCAAATAATCCTATGGGTGTTCATCATGCTTGGGGTAGAACATTAAAAGATATTTACCAACGATACAAAGCAATGAAAGGCTATCAATTACGATATCAAAATGGTTTTGATTGTCAAGGATTATGGGTAGAGGTTGAAGTAGAAAAAGAACTTGGAATTAAGTCTAAAAAAGAGGTTCAAAATCTTGGTGTAGAGAAATTTGTGAATCTTTGTAAAGAAAGAGTAGAAAAATACTCAGAAATACAAACAAATCAATCTAAAAGACTAGGTTATTGGATGGATTGGGATAATTCATATTACACCATGTCTGAATCTAACAATTATGCGATTTGGGCTTTTCTAAAGAAATTATTTGATGAAAATAAAATTTATCGTGGAACTGATGTTGTGCCATGGTCTGGGAGATCTGGCACTTCATATTCACAAATGGAAATTATTGAGGGAAGAAAATTAACTGTTCATAAAGGTGCTTTTGTGAAATTTCCTCTAAAAGGTAAGGAAAATGAATCTTTGCTTATTTGGACTACTACTCCTTGGACTCTTTCATCAAATATTGCTGTTGCGATAAATACCAAATTGGATTATGTGAAAGTATCTATGCATGATGGTTCAGTTTATTATGTTGCAGAGAAAAATTTAAAATTTCAACGTCTTAGCAAAGAATTTTCTGAAAAGAAAAATTGGGTTAAAGGTGTTCCAAAGCTAAAAACATTAGATCAAATTTTTAAAGAAAGAGGAGAATATAAGATTCTTAAAAAAATCAAAGGCAAAGATATGGTTGGATGGAAATATCATGGTCCATATGATCATCTTGATGCTCAAAATAGCAATGGTGGTTATCCAAATGTGAATCAAGACTTAGAAGAAAAAGAGATTAATGCAATTAAGTGCCATATCGTTGTTGATGGAGGAAAAGATTCAGAAGGAAATGATATGGTTGTTGAAGGTGAAGGAACAGGTATAGTCCATATGGCTGGCGGATGCGGATCAGTTGATAATAAAATATGTAAAAAAGAAGGATTTGTCGAAATATCACCAATTGATAATCAAGCTAATTTCCTTGATGGATTTGATTTTCTATCAGGCTTGAATGCAACTGATAAAAATACCACAGAGAAAATATTACAAGATTTAAAAGATAGAGGTCTGCTTTTATATGCTGAAGATTATCCTCATATATATCCACATTGTTGGAGATCTGGAGAAGAACTTGTATTCAAACAAGTAAATGAATGGTACATCAATATGGAATGGAGAGAAAGAATTAAAAATGTTGTTGATCAAATTAACTGGATTCCAGGATGGGGACAAGAAAGTGAGCATAACTGGTTAGACAATATGGGCGATTGGATGATTTCTAAAAAAAGATTTTGGGGTTTAGCATTGCCAATATGGACTTTTGAGGATGGAAACTTTTATGTTGTGGGATCCAAAGAAGAATTAAAAGAACTTGCTGTCGAAGGATGGGACAAATTTGAAGGAAATACTCCTCATCGTCCTTGGATTGATTATGTAAAAATTAAACATCCTGATACGGGGTTGGTGGGAACTAGAATTGAAGATGTTGGTAATCCTTGGCTTGATGCAGGAATTGTACCATTCTCTACTATGGGATATTTTGAAGATAAAGAATATTGGAAGGATTGGTTTCCAGCAGATTTTATTACAGAATGTTTTCCAGGGCAATTTAGAAACTGGTTCTATTCTTTGCTTGCTATGTCAAGCTTTCTAGAAGACAAACCTCCATTTAAAAACCTTCTTGGTCATGCACTTGTTAAAGATGAACATGGAAAAGAAATGCATAAATCTTCAGGAAATGCAATTTGGTTTGATGATGCTGCTGAAAAAATGGGTGTAGATGTTATGCGATGGATGTATGTAAGACAAAATGTTGAAAATAATTTGTTATTTGGTTATAAAAAAGCTGATGATGTACGTAAACGATTAATTGGTTTCTGGAATATTTATTCTTTTTTCTGTACCTATGCAAATGTTGACAGTTTTGAACCAAATAAGAATAAAATTAATTCAGAGGACTATACTTTGCTTGATAATTGGATTATTGCAAAAACTAATTTGTTAATTAAAGAATCTCATAAACATTATGATAACTTTGAGGCAGATAAGCTTTTGAAAAAGATTGAATTATTTATTGATGATCTTTCTAATTGGTATATCAGACGAAACAGAAGAAGATTTTGGAAAAGTGAAAACGATAATGATAAGCTTGTTGCTTATCAAACTTTGTATGATGTTTTAATGTCTGTTATAAAAATTTTAGCACCTATCTTACCTTTCGTAACGGAGCATATGTATAAAAATATATCAAAAGAAAAGCATAAAAGTGTTCATTTATGTTCTTATCCTGATTTTGATGATAAAAAGATTGATTTAGAGCTCATTGAAAAAGTTGATGTTCTAAAGAAGGTTATGGAAGGAGGAAGAGCTGCAAGAAAGAAAGCAAATATTAAAGTAAGACAACCTCTCTCTGAAATAAAGATTTATGAAACAAATCCAGATATTGCTCATTTTATTAAAAGCCAAAAAAATATTATTCTTGATGAATTAAATATGAAAGAAATTATCATTACAGACGATTTACAGGATGTGGGATCGTTCACTATAAAGCCAAACTTCAAAATTTTATCTTCAAAATTTGGAGATGATATGCAAGATGTTATCAAAGATATATCTGAAATAGACGGATATAAAACTATGTATAGTTATCTCAATAATGAAAAGATTCCTTCAGAAGATTTTGATATTATTAATGAAGATATTATACCAGAGATTCAAGGAAAAGAAGGGCATGAAGCTTTCTTGTCCAATAATATTGTTATATCTATTACAACGGATATAGACGAAGATTTAAAAATGGAAGGATTAGTTAGAGAAATTATTAGACATATTCAAGTAATGAGAAAAGATGCAGGATTTGATGTTGATGATCGTATTATATTATCTAATGATTTTTCTAGGGATATAGTTAATGCTATAGAAAAATATAATGAATATTTTATGAATGAAATATTATGTTTAGATATAGTGGACAAAATGGAAAATAGTGATTATAATTCCATCTTCGATTATGAAGGAAACTGTTTTAATATTTATATAAAAAAAGAAAGTAGTAAATAAATTGAAAAGCAAATATTCAAAAGCTAAACTTGCTAAGTTTAAAAAAAATATTCTTGAAAAAATGGAAGAGATTAATGAAAGCATTCAAGGTATACGTTCATCCAACTTAGATGTAGATGAAAATTCTTTGTTTTCAGATAACTCATCAGAAGATCATGATGAAGGGACTGAATCACATGAAGTTGAAAAGAATTTCTTATTAATATCTCGCGAATCTGATTATTTAACTAACCTTGAAAAAGCGTTGCAAAGAATTGATGATGGAAGTTATGGTATTTGTCAGGTTTATACAGATGATGCGGAAAAGTGTGAATGTCCTGAATCGCCTTTAATACCAGAAGAAAGACTTTTAGAAGTACCAAATGCTACAAAAGGTGTTTTTTGCAAGGAGAAGAAAAAACTAAATCTATTATGAGTTTTTTTATAGTCTGTTTTATTGTTCTGATTGATCAAATTTCAAAAATATTTATTCATCAAAGCATGGATTTGTATCAATCAGTAACAATTATACCTAGCTTGCTTGATTTCACATATATTCGCAATGAAGGCATTGCATTTGGAATTAATTTTGAAGGATCTAGAATATTTTTTATCGTATTTCCTATAGTTATTACATTCTATTTAATATCATTGCTAAGAGATAAAGAATTTCAGAGTAGTTCTTCGCAAATATCTTTACTGTTAATTATTGGTGGTGCTATAGGCAATATTACAGACAGAATTTTTAGAGGATATGTTGTTGATTTTATTGATTTTCATATTAATGGTGTTCATTGGTATGTTTTCAATATAGCAGACTCTTCAGTGACAATAGGATTGTTATTTTTGCTTTATAGCTCTATAATTATCCAGAGGTAAGAATTTATGAAAATATCAGTCTCTTCTTCAGATGAACTTATAAGAGTAGATCTTTTTCTATCTCAAAGATTAAAAGAATTTTCTCGAACAAATATTCAAAAAATGATTGATAACGAACTTGTCAAGATTAATGGTGAATCAATCAGAAAGAATTCAATTTTGAATTATGGCGATGTTATAGAAATCAATTTTGAAGAAAACAAAAATAATAGTGAATTATCATTAGAAAAATGGGAATATCCCATAGATGTAATATATAAAGATGAAGATTTTGCAATTATTAATAAGCCTCGCGGTATTATTTCACATCCCGCAAAAGGTAATTATAATAAAACTATTGTTAATATCATTTTAAATACATTTCAGAATGAGATCAAAGGTTCTGTTGATCCTTTAAGGCCTGGCATAGTGCATAGATTAGATAAAGACACAACTGGTGTTATGATTATTCCATTTAATGAGTATGCTCATTGGAAAATTGCTGAACAATTTCAAGAAAGAACAATAAAAAAAGAATATATAGCCATTACTTGGGGATCATTTGATAAAGAGAGTGGTATGCTAGAAAATTTTCTCAATCGCAATAAAAGAAATCCAATAAAATTTGAAGTTTCTAAAGAAGGGAAAAGAGCAACTTCTGAATTTGAATTAATCAAAAGAGGAAAATGTTTATCAATAGTAAAGTTTTTACCAAAAACAGGAAGAACTCATCAAATCAGAGTGCATTGTAAAGAGTTAGGGTATCCAATCTTCGGTGATGAGCTATATGGTGGTGGAATTAAGAAATCTAAAGAATATTCTAAAGATATTAATATTCAATTGAATAAATATCATTCTAGAGTAGGAGGTTTTTGTTTACATGCTGAATCTATAGCTTTTAATCACCCTGCCTCTGGTAAAAAGGTTACTTTTAAAGCTGATCCAGATGAATATTTCGAACAAATTTTTCAAGATATATTAAATGAAAGAATTTGAAAAAAATAAAAATGAGTTTTTAATCTTTTTAGAAAAAGATAGAGGATACTCAGATCAAACTATTGAATCCTATTCAAGAGATTTAAATGTTTATAATAGTTTTATGAAAGATAATACCATTCAATATCATAAAATTAAAAAAGATAATATTTTTAAGTTCCAATCATCATTAGAAGGTCAAATAAGTCCAAGATCTTTTGCCCGTATTTTATCAGCATTGAAAACATTTTATAAATTTCTGCATATGGAAAGAGCAATAGATGATATAACGCTTAATGAAATTAAGTCATATCCTTCTCCTAAGTACAAAAAGAGTATGCCAACATTTTTATCTAAAGAACAAGTAGAGAAAATTGTTGAAAGAATAAATCTTAATAAAAAATTAGATAATCGAAATAAAAAAAGAGACCAAGCAATAATAATGTTATTTTTTAGCTCTGGAGTAAGATTAAACGAGCTTATTTCTATTAAACTTTCTGATATTGATTTTTCAAATAACAAAATTAAAGTTTTCGGAAAAGGGAAAAAACAGAGGATAGTGAATTTTGATAACCATACTAAAGACTTAATGATACAGTACCTAAAGGTGATAGAAAAATATCCTTTGGTAAAAAAATTATATAACGATAATTTATTCGTCAATAAAAAAAATAAGGCATTAAAAGAAAGGAAAGTACAAACTATTGTTATGAATAATTTGAGACAGCTAAATTTAGCTTCATATGGTCCTCATACTTTGAGACATTCGTTTGCAACTCATCTTTTAAATAGTGGTGTATCAATTAATGCTATTCAGTCTTTATTGGGCCATGAAAGCTTGTCTTCAACGCAAATATATACCCATGTTACAATTGGGGGTTTAAAAGAAACAATTAAGAAGTCTCATCCTAGAGGTGAAAAATAATGTTAGAAAATTTGAACATAAAAAATAGTAATTATATTAGGAATGCTCCTGCTGATGTGCTTATTGATAATGCAGTGAATTCAAATGAAGGAGTTATTGGTCATAATGGTGCGTTGATGGTCGATACTGGAGAATTTTCTGGAAGAATTCCTCAAGACAAATTTATTGTTGAAGAAGATTCTTCATCTCATAATATATGGTGGGGAGATATCAATCATCCAATTTCAGAAGAAAATTTCAATCATTTATATAATAAAGTAATCGAAACATACAATAACCTTGAGAAAGATTTTTATATCTTTGATGGATTTGCAGGAGATGATGAAAAAAATAAAATCAATGTAAGAATGTTAACAAAAAAAGCATGGCAATCATTATTTGTAAACAACATGTTTATTCGACCAGAACAATCAGACTTAGAAGGCTTTACACCTGATTTTACTATTATTAATGCATTTGATGTAAAAGAGAAAGACTGGAAGAATTTTGGGCTTAATTCAGAGAACTTTATTGTATTTAACCTCAAGAAAAAAATAGCAATCATAGGTGGAACAGAATATGCTGGTGAAATGAAAAAAGGCATTTTTTCTATTATGCATTATTATTTGCCACTAAAAAAAGTATTATCTATGCATTGTTCTGCAAATGTATCAAAAGACTTAAATAAATCCGCATTATTTTTTGGTTTATCTGGAACAGGAAAGACAACATTAAGTACCAATGCAAATCGTCCATTAATTGGTGATGATGAACATGGTTGGTCTGATGATGGAATCTTCAATTTTGAAGGAGGTTGTTATGCAAAAGCAATCAATTTGGATAAAGAAAAAGAACCAGAGATTTATAATGCAATAAAACATGGATCATTATTGGAGAATGTTGTCTATGATTTAGAAACAAAAGAAGTTGATTTTGATGACAATTCTAAAAGTGAGAATTCTAGAATTTGCTATCCAATTCACTTTATAGAAAATTCTTTAGGATCAAAAGGCTTGCCAAGCGCAGGACCACATCCTAATGCAGTAATATTTCTAGCATGTGATGCTTATGGTGTTATGCCACCAGTTGCTAGACTTGATAGACATCAAGCGATGTACCATTTTGTCAGTGGATATACAGCTAAAATGGCAGGAACTGAGACAGGAATTGTTGAACCTATAGCAACTTTCTCACCATGTTATGGTGGTCCATTTTTAACTTTGCATCCATTGGTATATGCAAATTTATTGAAAGAAAAATTAGAACAGTATCAAACTCCAGTATATTTGGTTAATACTGGATGGAACGGATCAAGTGCAACTTCAGGGTCCAAAAGAATCGATTTAAAGCTAACAAAACATATTATTGATTTAATTACAGATGGAAAGTTAGATTTTAATGATTCAGTAAGAGACAAATTTTTTAATTTTGAAATTCCTTTAAATTTAGAAGGATTGGATAATGATTTCCTAAATCCTGAAAGCAGTTGGAACGAATTAGACAAGTATTATAAAACAGGAAATATTCTGACGGATTTATTTAATGAAAATTTTAAAAGTTTTGATATTTCAGACTCTAATGTTTTAAATGCGGGTCCAAAAATTCAATCAGAAGGAGTTTAATTATGGCAACTTTAATTTTGCGAAATACACACCGTGCTTTAGAACAAGAAATTAAATCTCTTGAGAAAGAAAAAAGAGATACTTCGGTAAGAATTAGAGAAGCAGCTGAGCAGGGAGACCTTAAAGAAAATGCTGAATACCACGCTGCTAGAGAGCATCAAAGTTTATTAGTATATAAAATACAATTGATGCAGTCTCATGCCCCATTTCAAATCATCGGAGATGGTGATATTACAACTGATGAAGTAGGATTTGGCAATAAGGTTGAAATTCTTGAAGAAGGTAAAGATAAACCGGAAGACTATTATCTATTAGGTCCTATCGAATCTGAACTGGATCTTTATCCTTTTATTGTGACTTATAAAACTCCTTTTGCGCAAGCTATGATTGGAAAAAAGATTGGTGAACACTTCAACCTTGAAATTCAAGGGCAAGATATAAAATTCACAATTACTGCAATTGAAAAAATTTCTTCAGAATAGAAAGACATTTTTCCCCTCAAATAATTTTGTACCATTGACATAACTGTAATATTTTCTGCACTCACAGGAAAGATATTCAATATCAATCGGTTGGAATGGTCGCTTAGCTTCTGGCCAGTGTTGTGTTTGGAGTTCAATCATTTTTTTGCATGTTTCTTGATGGTTTTTTAATCCAAGATACTTTTGTAATCGGTCTAGATAAGCCACTGCACCAATACCTGTTGGAACATGGCTTGCTGGATCAATGATGTCTGGTCTAAACCAAGCTAAATCGATCACAGCCATAAAAATAGGGAAATCATTTTGCATTTTAAAGTGAGCATTAATTGCATTGATAGCTTTAATTGCGTTTCCTTCACTTTTTATAATAATTTTTTCTAGTGATTTTTTAATATTTGCAAATAATTTTACTGCTGCATCTATCCTTGAGTACTCTGATTCTTCCCAATATATTGGTTCAACAGGGTAGGCGGTAAGATTACACCAGCCATCTAAAGAATTTAGTTTTTTAATTAGAGTTTCTGGATGTAGCAGCATATCAAAAGACAATTTGTCCAATGTTTCTTGCCTATTACACCAACGAGCAAAAAATAAAGCATGAATCAACATCGGTAAATCATTTTCTAGGCCTTTAGCAAAAGATAGAATCGCTTTACTACCACGATCATCTTCTCGAAATACATTTAAAAAACGTCCTTTTTGAAAAATAGGATCATCTGTCCATGGAAATGGATCACCATTTTCTCGTGATAGACGAATTTTTTCTCTTTCACGACAAAAATCAAAAAAAGCAGAGACAGGATCATCTAATATTAACCCATCAAGCGCTGTAGCATAGGGATTATTCATAGATTCACTTTCTTGCATTTAACATTAACCATGTTCCCAGAGCAATAAAGATTATATTTGAGAACCATGCAGCTAAAAATGGTGGTAATGCTCCAGCATAACCAAGCGACTGACCAAATTTTAATAATATAATGTAGGCAAAAATTGTGGCTAAACTTAATCCTCCACCAAATGCTAAAGTGGTGCTAGACCGAAAAACAGATAAAGGTATACCACAAAAAATTACAATAAGACTAATAAATGAATATGCAATCTTATAATGTAAATCGACTTCCCATTTTATAGTATTTACACCATTGTTTTTTAAAGTAATAATTTGGTTTTTTAGCTGGTTGTATGATATTTCTTCGGCTGAATTTCCAATTTGATTAATATCTTTAGGTGTAAAGTTTAAATTGATTAATGAATCTTGTTTTGATGTCGCTATCATTCTTTCAGAGCCATCTTCATTGAATTCTCGTATTGAATAATTTTTAA
>Ga0111541_10000098_pt1 | contig 24658 bp, 23 predicted proteins | sample Knorr_S7_td_DCM__FD_83039 | JGI IMG/M metagenome (GOLD analysis project Ga0111541, IMG submission 83039) | Marine microbial communities from Southern Atlantic Ocean transect - Knorr_S7_td_DCM_ad_131m_LV_B (version 2) (version 2) | ecosystem: Environmental > Aquatic > Marine > Oceanic | place...
CAATACAAGATTATCGTAGAGGAATAATTATTGGCGAAACAACGTTCGGAAAAGGAACAGTTCAAAATGTTATTGATTTAAATAGATTCATTGATGAAGGCAATGATGATGATTATGGTAGATTAAAAACAACAATTGCACAATTTTTTCGTATAAGTGGTAGTAGCAATCAATACAAAGGTGTCGTTCCGGATATTAAAATTCCTGAAATTGAAAATCAAAGTAACAATATAGGTGAACGTTCATATGAAAATGCATTGCCATGGGATGAAGTAAGGCCTGCAAAATATCAACCAACAAGTGCGCCAACTGAAATATTTGAAACAGCAAAAATTAAACATCTAAATAGAATTAAAAAAGATAGGTTATTTCAAGCAATGTTGGATAATATCAACCAAAATCAGAAAAATGATCTAAAAAAAGAAATTTCTTTGTTAGAAAAAGACCGAATTATCGAAAGAGAGAAAAATGAAGAGGCAAAGATAAATTTAGAAAATATGATGCGACAGGAAAAAGGACTAGCCCCTTTAACTGACTTAGATAATATTTCCGAGACTTCTGATGATGAGCCGCTTGATATTTTGCTCAATGAAGCTGCTGAAATATTAAATGATTTAATTGTGCCTTCCGAAATTAGAACGGTCTACAAATAAACAAACCTTATAAGGAACATCACTATTAAAAAAACACCTATAACACTCATTGAGGGTGATGGAATAGGTCCTGAAATCCTAGACTCAGCAGTAGAGGTTCTAACTGCACTCGGCACGAATTTTGATTGGCACAGATTTGAAGCTGGAATGTCTGCATATAATAAAAACAAGGACCCGTTACCTCAAGATTTACTGGACAATATTCGTAAAACAAAACTTGCGCTCAAGGCTCCTCTTGAAACACCTATTGGGGAAGGTTTTCGTTCGGCTAATGTCAGACTTAGAGAAGAATTTAAATTATATGCTAATGTTAGGCCTGCAATATCATTTCTTCATAACAGAAGAAAAACTGACAAAATAGACTTAGTTTTAATACGTGAAAATACTGAGGGATTGTATGTTGGTGTTGAACATTTTATACCGATTGATAATGACCCAAAAGCAGTCGCCGAGGCGTCCGGAATAATCACAAGAAGTGGTTGTCGTCGCATAGCAAAATTTACCTTTGATTATGCAATTAAGACTGGTAGAAAAAAAATTACAATTGTTCATAAAGCTAATATCCTCAAGGCACTTACAGGACTTTTCCTAGAAACTGCCATGGAAGTTGGTAAAGAATATGGAAATAAATTAGAAATTGAAGAACGAATTGTTGATAACACAGCAATGCAGTTAGTAATTAATCCATCACAATTTAATATTATACTAACAACAAATATGTTTGGAGATATCCTTTCTGATGAAATTGCTGGATTAGTTGGTGGATTAGGTCTTGCACCTGGGGGGAATATTGGTGATGAAGTAGCAATTTTTGAAGCAGTTCATGGAACAGCTCCTGATATTGCTGGAAAGGGAATTGCAAATCCAACAGCGCTTTATCTAGCATCTGCAATGATGCTAGAACATATCAATGAAAATAAAATGGCAAATACTTTGATAAATGCTGTAAGAAAAACACTTGAAAACAAAAAAAATAGAACGTGTGATTTAGGGGGAGATGCAACCACAAAAGATTACACGCGCCTAGTTATTAATAATTTAAATTAAAATATTAATGAAGGCGTTAATAATATTAGCACATGGAAGTCGAAGAGATGAATCAAATCTCGAAATAAGTGATTTAACTAATAAAGTTAAAATGCTTGTATCGGAAAAATTCGATTTCGTTGAATACGCTTTTCTTGAAATGGCGACACCTTCATTAATGGATTCGATTGAAAATCTTATTGATAAAAATGTCTCTGAAATTATTGTTTTTCCTTATTTTTTAAATTCTGGTGTTCATATAAAAAGTGATATCCCGGTTATTTTGGAAAAGGCACGAGTTAAATATGAGAATTGTGTATTTAAACTAACATCACCAATTGGCGCCTATCAGGGAATGTCAAAAATTATCTCTGAACAAGTAAAGTTTGACTAAAACATTTTGAAGCTATTTAGTAGATTTTTAGAACAATACTAGCTAATACATCTTTCACTATAGTTATTCATATATTAAGATACTCATGTATTAATTTTTTACGTCATTTTATAACTAGGTCGATTTCATGAATTACAATTTTCCATTTCTTGTTGCAAATGCAAAACCAGGCAAGGATAGATTAATAGTAACTGCCCCATGGAATCAATCGGAAATTTGTGATGTGGCAGTAGCTGATGCTAAAGCTGTTGAAATAGCTCTTACTAATGCATATCAAATATTCAAAGATAGAGATCGGTGGTTAAACCCAGAAAAAAGAATTGAAGTTTTACATAAAGCTTCAGAAATAATGCAATCTCGTTTTGAAGACCTAGCTATTGAGGCGGCACGTGAAGGAGGAAAACCTCTTATCGATTCACGCATTGAAGTTGCAAGAGCAATCGATGGTGTCAAAAACTGTATTGAATGCATTCGAAATAATTCAGGGCATGAAATACCCATGGGTTTGAATTTAGCCTCAAAAAACCGAGTAGCGTTTACCCATAAAGAACCAATCGGTGTGGTTGTTGCGGTAAGCGCATTTAATCATCCTCTCAACCTCATCGTTCACCAAGTGGGTCCTGCTATTGCAAGCGGATGTCCTGTTATTGTTAAACCAGCTGAAGATACCCCTCTATCTTGTTTTCGTTTTGTACAAATTTTACATGAAGCTGGTCTACCAACTGAGTATTGTCAGTCCTTAGTCGTTAATGATCTCTCAGTTGCTGAACAACTTGTTAGCGATAAACGAGTTGGTTTTTTTACGTTTATAGGTAGCGGTAAAGTTGGATGGATGCTTCGATCTAAATTGGCACCGGGTGCGAGGTGCGCACTTGAACATGGTGGAGTGGCCCCTGTAATCATAGACGATACAGCAGACTTGAATGACACTTTACCACTCATTGCAAAAGGTGGTTTTTATCATGCTGGACAAGTATGTGTATCAGTCCAACGTGTATTTGCACCCCGGGAAATTGCTGAAGATGTTGCATGCAAAATAGCTGAATTAGGTAAAGCAATGAAAATTGGCGATCCAACATTGGAAAAAACTATGGTTGGTCCACTAATTCGTCTAAAAGAAGTTAAAAGAGTTGGAGAATGGGTAGATGAGGCAAAAAAAGCCGGAGCAACTTGTATAATTGGAGGTAATCAAATTTCAGATACCACCTATTCTTGTACTGTGCTTCTTGACCCGCCTCAAAATATACGTATAAGCGAACAGGAAATATTCGGACCAGTTATTTGTGTATACAGTTATGATAATGTTGACGATGCTATAAAAATAGCAAACTCTTTGCCTTATGCATTCCAGGCATCAATCTTGTCTCGTGATTTAGATTTTATTATGAAATGTAATAGAAGAATCGATGCAGCTGCAATTATGGTAAACGATCATACCGCCTATCGTGTCGACTGGATGCCTTTCGCAGGACTAAAAGAATCAGGTTATGGTGTTGGTGGTATTCCTTATACATTCGAAGACATGCAAATAGAAAAACTTACCGTGATCCGTTCGCTAGAACTTTAATTTAATCTTTATATGCAAATACATCTTAAAACACTAGGCTGCCGTCTTAATGAAGCAGAAATTGAATCCTGGGGGAAAAAATTTCAGAAAAAAGGACATAAAATAACGTCTAACGCTGAAAACGCAGATATTCTTATAATTAATACTTGTGCGGTCACACAAGAAGCTGTAAAAAAATCTCGACAAATAATAAGAAGAGCCCATAGAAGTAATCCTATGGCTAAAATTATTGTGAGTGGTTGTTATTCAACACTAGATAAAAAAAATATAAAAGAAATACCTGGAATTGACTTAGTAATTGATAATTCAGAAAAAGATGATCTAGTTAATATTTCGCTACGTAAACTAAATCTTAAAATAATGCCTAGTATTTCAACAGAACCTGGAGAGACTAGCATATACAAACGTGGAAGAAATAGAGCATTTATAAAAATCCAAGATGGATGTAGGCATAAATGTGCATTTTGTATTGTTACAGTTGCAAGGGGTAATGAGCGTAGTCGTAATGAAAATGAAATTATCAATGAAATAAATAAATACCATCAACAGGGAATAAAAGAAATAATACTAACGGGAGTGCATGTTGGTGGATATGGTAGCGATATTAAATCTAGTCTCTTTAAATTAATAAAAAATATACTAACGGAAACATCAATTCCAAGAATTAGGCTAGCATCTGTTGAGCCATGGGACCTCAATGACAATTTCTTTTCGCTTTTTAACAATAAAAGGTTAATGCCACACATTCATCTGCCACTGCAAAGCGGTTGTGATAGTGTTTTAAAACGCATGGCTCGACGATGTAAAACACTTGATTTTAAAAAAATTACTGATGAAGTAAGAACTAAAATCCCGAATTTTAATATAACAACAGATATTATCGTTGGCTTTCCAGGTGAATCAAATGATGAATGGAAAAAATCATATAAATTTATTAAAGAAACTGGTTTTTCACATATCCATATATTTACATACTCAGAGCGAAAAGGAACAGCCGCGGCATCTTATGCAAATCCAATCAGTAACAATATAAAAAAAGAAAGAAGTAAACAACTACATGATCTCACAAGAAATATGAGAGAGAAAATTCTAAAAAATGAATTGGGTAATATACACTCGGTTTTATGGGAATCTAGAGATAGTAATGGTAAATGGTATGGGTATACGGAGAATTATTTGCGATCAGAAATGTTAAATAGTGCTCTAGATCTTGAAAATCAGATATCAAAAGTAAAAATAATTGATTTTTCTCATAATTTTGAAAACTGCATCGTTAAGCCTGTATAACTAAAAAGCTTATTTTTTGTTTGATTGAGCTCCTTGAATTATTTCACTAACACGATCAAGTGATTTATTTGAAAATTTTATTTTTGCAATTTCATTCTTTATTCCTTCAACATCAGAAAATGCTCCCAACATATCTGGGTTTTTAATTAATTTATGAGCAACTAATAAAATATCACTCATTTCATTCGCTTCATCTTGCTCAAATTTCATGCCCCACATATGATGTTTTAAACGTCCTAATCTTTGTTTTAAAACCCTACGTTCCTTTTCTAGTACTTCATATTCCGATTTCATTAATTCATGTCTTTCCTCATTATTAATATTTTCTGAATTCTTTTCAGAAACCTCCATATCTTCTAAAAGAATACTTTGACCGTTCGTGGTTTCCTCTAGATCACCCGCTTTGTCACTAGGCCAAAACAAAATGACGCTAAATAGAGCAAGCGTCAATAAAACTAAAACTAAAACTAATCGCATGTCAGTCCTCAATATTAATTAGCATAAGATGATTTCTTATCTGAACTACTTTTTTTGCAATAATATATTAATAAATCCCATTATATTCAATTACTTAATAGAAAAAGCAAGAAAATTATTCTAATATATTTTTTAAATTATAGATATAAGTTAGTGATATATATGAATATTTACTTGATTTTTTCATTATTTTAATCTAAAAGGTGTTTTTAAGTATCTGATTATTAGGAGATCATTATGTTTCATAAAACTGAAAAAACATACGACTCTAAAAAACATCACATAAGGCCTGTTTTTTTACCTGAACTGCCTGATATTCCTGCAATATTTCAAAATGATTTTCTAGAAGGATTCATAAAACATCCAGAGCGATTTCCAGTCAATGTAAAACGTTTACGGCTCTGGGAAAGACTTAAAACTAATTTAACAGATTGCTCTAATATTGGTTTTAGCTTTACAAATAAGAAACGACAAAAACCGGGGGATATAATCGAAGTATCAATTCAATCGAATAACGAAATCAGTACATTTCTTGGAAAAGTGGTTTTAGTTATTGAAAATGACGCTGGATTTGAAATTGGTATGATGCTATTGAATGAGGAAGACGGGCCCAGATTAAGAATTGTCGAGCAAATCTGTCATATAGAGCTTTACTTAAGTGATAAACGCTATAAAGAAGGTCCATTTTTGAGTAGAGAGAAATTAACTGAGGAATGGATTAATCGATTTGCAAGTGGTTTTCCAGTGCGTTAAAAAATATTAAAAGCTTAATTTGTAGTAATTTTCTAAAAACCGAAGATTTGTAAATTTGACGTCAATTATCCTCTTTATTCTCGGTTTTTTTGGGTGGTTTTTTAGTACAGTTGCCGCTGGTGGTGCAGCAACAATCTTAATTCCTCTGATTGCCTTTTTACTTGGAGCTCAACTCGTAGCACCAGTTATTTCCGTTGCTGCTTTAATTGCAAATCCGTCAAGAGTCTACGTCTTTAGAAAAAATATAGATTGGCAAATAATTCGCTATCTTTTACCAGGGACTATTTTTGGATCTATTCTTGGTGCGTGGTCATTTGCTCAAGCTAATTCGCAGGTAATACAGATAATTCTCGCTATCTTTCTTATTTGCTATGTTGCTAGAAATACTCTGAAAAAACCAAAATATTTTTTTAAAATGAGATTGAAGTGGTTTTTTTCCTTAGGTTTCTGTGTTTCGTTTCTATCAGGATTAATTGGTGCTACAGGTCCGATACAAAACCCATTTATGCTTAATTACGGTCTCTCCAAAGAAAACCTTATTGGCACTAAAGCAGTGAACTCTCTCTTCATGCAATTTACTAAACTACTTAGTTATGGTTTTTTTGGAGTACTAACATTCGAAATAGCTAGTTATGGAGTTATTATTGGAATTGGAGCCATATTTGGCATTATGATAGCCCAAAAACATCTACGAAGTATAAATGCTGTTCGTTTTAAGCTATATATGCACATATTGATGTTATTTTGTGCAATCTTATTGTTATTCAAAGCATTTTAAAATATGCATTCAGATGTCATGGACAATCTTCGTTATTCAAATCTCTCAATTTAATTTTTTTTAGATCTGGATATGCCTCGTCTCGAAAATAACGCCAATTTTCTTCATTAAGCGAATCAAATGTTCCTCCATTTTTAAGATCAATAAAAACCCACCGTTTTAAATCTGTATCTACTGATTTATTCTTTATACAAGCAAGTATCCATCTGCCACTAAAACCAAATTTTAAAATTGATGCCTCAATCATAGTAATATCCTTGTTATTAATTACGTAATATTCGTTTAATTCATTTTTTATTAATTTATGCTGTCCGGGTAAGACCTCCGTATTAGCGTTATTACAAATAAATAGAGACAAAATTAATAGATAATGGCAGTGCTTAATCATATTTTGGAGGCCTTTTTTTAAAAAAATTAATTAATAAAATTCTAAATATATTTCAATATGATATCAGAGTTCTTAAAATTCTTATATATATCAATATTTTAAAAAATAATGTATATTGTCAATCTTTTGTACAGGGTGTTAAAGTTTACAATAATTATATGCACCCTATTTTTTAACTATACATCATTGCTAAAAAAATATGGCTGAAGAAAATAAAAAACCTGGAAAAAACGAACCGAGACGCTTAGGTGAATATCTAACATGTTCGCCTGGGTCAATTGTTATGGCCATTAAAAAAAAATTAGAAGCGCTTGAACGGGGTAACAATAAAAAAGGGTTGGGTGAGTTTCTGGTAGAACTGGGAATAATCACTAATGATGAACTTGAAAATGCATTACGGCGTCAACGTGCTGATAGGATTGGGCTTTGCCCCGTGTTTGACTCCCTAAGCAATACAGAATTACATGCAATTGGTAATCACTTTACTGAGGTTAGTTATGCAAGTGGGGAAGAATTTATTAGAGAGGGTGAGAATGATCCAACTTTATATATATTAATTGAAGGTCAATTAGAAGTTTTTAAAAAAGACAAAAATGGGAAAAATATACATCTTGCATATATAAATCCAGTCGAGCCAATTGGAGAAATGGGGTATTTTCAAGGTGGGATAAGGACTGCTTCAGTAAAAACCACGAAACAATGCGAATTACTTCGCGCTCCATATTTGAATTTGACTCATTATTTTGAACATGTCCCACGCGTAGCTAATGCCTTTTTGGAAGTTATACAACAGCGCCAAGCTAATGTTAAATAAACTAGGTATTTTCTAAAATACTCTTAGTTATTTTCTGAAAAATATAATAATTTTCAAGTTTCGATAAAGAGTAAAAAAATATACTTTAACTACTAAAAATACCGGGTATAATCCTAGTGTGCTTAGAAATTGGTTTTGTTAATGATTGCCGTAAGTAGACATTCTTCTGTTTCTTGTCGTTCAATCCCAAAAGCAATAACTGTTTTTTTCTAGCAGGAAAGTCACTTAGTTGACACGATTTTAAACTTGAATAGGAAATAGATATGTCTGATTTAGTTACCGGTAAGGTTAAATTTTTTAACGATTCAAAAGGTTTTGGTTTTATTGAACAAGAGCAAGGTCCAGATGTTTTTGTTCATTTTAGTGCAATAAATGGTTCTGGTTTTAAAACACTAGCCGAGGGACAGCAAGTACAGTTTAGCGTAACTGCTGGTGAAAAAGGCCCTCAAGCCGAGAACGTCACTCCTTTATAAGTGATTCTAAAAAAATAGCTGTGGCACCAAAAAAAAGGTGTCACAGTCTGTTTTTTGTAAGTTAGTTAGATCGCATTGGATTCAGCTAGATGCATTTATTGCTCTTATTTCCTCTGCGATGATCTCGATGCCCTTTTCGACCACATCTTTATCCATTGAGTAAGTAATTCTTAAACACTCATCTTTATGTTCCCAATTATCATCTAACCCAGGGAAGAAATGTGAACCAGATATAACTAATGTTCCTCTTGATTTTAATCTTTCATATAAATCATCAGATGAAACGTTAAGATTGGGTAGACAAAGCCATAGAAATATTGCCCCCTCAGGAACATGGATGTAATAGTCTATATTAGAGAAATTTTTACGTATAACTGAGATAGCATGCTCCATTTTTCTCTGATAAAAAGGTTTAATTTCAGCTTTTGATAGGGCTAATAAATCACCAGACTCAATAAGTTCATTAGCTATCATTGGCCCAAAATTAGGTGTTGATAAATTAATGGCTGCATTCATATTGCGAATAGACTTTATAACGGGGCTATCTGCTACAATTATTCCAGTCCGCACACCTGGCATACCAACTTTTGATAGACTCATGCAGAAAATTGTATTTTTATTCCAAAATGGACTTGTTTTGGTGAAAATAATACCTGGAAAAGGTTCGCCATAAGCATTATCAATAATTAGCGGTATTTGATTTTGTTCTGCGATAGAAAAAAGTTTGGACATTTCTTCATCTGTCAAAACATTACCAGTAGGATTGGTTGGTCTTGATACACATATTGCAGCAGTATTTTTTCTAATCTCTAGCGCTTCAAAATCTATTCTATATTTGAAAAAATTATTATCTAATTTCTCGATTTTAGGTTTATATGAATAAAATAAATCAGATACAAGGCCAACATCTCTATATCCTATATATTCAGGAGTAATTGGCAGCAATATTTTTTTATGAGTCCCATCTGCATATTTTCCTCCAAACATATTAAATAAGAAGAAAAATCCTGATTGACTTCCAACAGTCAAGGCTACATTTTCATATTTAATACCCCAGTCATATTCCTTATTTAACATTTTAACGATAGTTTCAATAAAAATCCTATTGCCCTGAGGTGACTCATAATTACCAATAGCATTAGAAAATAGCACTGGATCATCAAGTAAATTTAAAAAGGATTTTCTGATATGCTCTTGAATTATTGGGATATGACTTGGATTACCACCACCTAGCATTAATAAATCGCTATCATTATTCATCGCATTTCCTAGATCATCCATAAGCTGGACAATTCCAGAGCTATCGTTAAAACGAGAAGCAAAATTAGAAAATTTCATTATTTAAGTTAGAACGCTCATTGGAATATTTATAAATCTATAAACAAGCTAATAGAGAATTATTTTTTAGTAATTTTCTTTCCAACTAATACGAGACGAATTGCACGCTCTGCAGCATTTGCTAGATGCTCGCGCGAATGCTTTATTGCATCTTCAAGGGACATATCACGTGCGCAGGCACTTTCTAGTGCATCAATCCCATGTGAAAAAATATCTTTAGCATCATCTGTTATACCGCCGCCAATTACTAAAGTTGGTATGCCATGTTTACGTGCTGATTTTGCTACACCTGACGGTGTTTTACCGTATGCTGTTTGTGAGTCGACTCTACCTTCTCCAGTAATCACTAAATTAGTATTCTTCATATGTCTTTCTAAATTAGTTGCATCAATTACAATATCAACACCGCTTTTCATTTTAGCTTTTGCAAAAGCGACTAACCCGGCACCTAGTCCACCCGCAGCACCCGCACCTTTTAATTTAGAAATATCTTTCTTTAGTGATTGCTTAATTATTTTTGCAAGATGTTTAAGATTATCATCTAACACTCTCACCATGGCTGGTGTTGCTCCTTTTTGTGGGCCGAAGATATATGATGCTCCTAATCTGCCGCAAAGTGGGCTATCAACATCACAAGCGACGATTATATTAATATTTTTAAGCACCTTATTTGCTTCTCTTGTGTCAATCTTAACAATTTTTTTTAACATTCCTCCGCTACCATGCTGTTTGATTTCCTTATCTTTTGAATCAAGAAATCTAACACCCAAAGCTTGAGCCATTCCAACTCCGCCATCATTCGTAGCAGACCCGCCAATACCAATAATAATTTTCTTAGCGCCTTTATTTATAGCATCTATGATCAATTCTCCAGTCCCAAATGTTGTTGTCTTCGTTGGATTTTTTTGTCTGGTAGTTACTAAAGGAAGACCAGATGCTTCTGCCATTTCGATAACAGCAGTTCCATTAGACAACAACCCATATCTAGCAAAAACTTTTTGACCAATAGGGCCAATAACACGCTTACGGATAATTTCCCCCCCTATACCATCAATAAGCGACTGAACCGTTCCCTCTCCGCCATCAGCCATCGGTATTTTGATGCAATTAGCCCTAGGTAAAACGCGTTTAATTCCCTTTTCAAATGCAATTGCTACTTCTAAGGAAGTAAGATTTCCTTTAAAGGAATCGGGAGCAAGAATAATTTTCATGTATGCGTCCTCCAAACAACTTCAAGTTTATTAGAACAAAACCTAGACAAAAATATTTAAAATTGATCATCTCTGTTGTCAGAAAACGATTTTTTCACTAAAACTATGATCATAGAGTCTATAGTTTAAAGTATTTCGATAGAATTCAACAATATTTTACGCTAGATACTATCAGAAAATACTAAGTCTAGATTCCCTGCCCTATTTTAATTTCTTAAATATTTGCTCAAAAATACTAAAAAAATAGCCATATTTGGGTATAGCTATTAAACTAATAACATCTACTATGAAGATGAAGCATTAGCAAACTAATTCTAAAAAAATATAAAATATGCATATTTGTACAATGGAGATGGCAAACGATGAAATATTCACAAGTAATTCTAATCAGCATTTTATTAATACCTAGTCTAGTTTTAGCACACGGCCCATCAAGGCAAAAAGTCACTCAAGAGATTGAAGTTAATGCTAGTGCAGAATCAATATGGAAAATTGTTGGAGAATTTTGCTCAATACAAGATTGGCACCCTGGCATAAAAAGTTGCACGGCAGACAATGGTACGACAGTAAAGTCTGTTCGTACAATCGAATTAGAAAATGGTGAAAAAATAAATGAAGTGTTATATAAGCATGATAAAGATAACAAAAGAATTCAGTATGGAATGCAAGAACTCGAAGAAGGAAGAGTTATTGATGGTTTGCCCATAGCAACACACGGTTCAACGATTACAATTACTGAAAGTAATGGGATCTCAAAGGTTCAGTGGAAAGGTGCTTTCTATCGCTCTTTTCCTGGACAACAACCCCCGCCAGAACTTACAGATGAGGCTTGCATTAAAGCTGTTACAAATCTTTATAAAACAGGCTTGGAAAATATCAAAAAAATTGCTGAAAAATAATCTTTTTAATAAAAAAAAGAAGCAGTTGATACTTTTTGTTCGCAAACTAGTTTTTTTATACTTACTAGGATCTATATGTTCATCATATGCGCAACCATATGCTTACATAACAAATCAAGGTGATAACTCAGTATCTGTAATTAATACAGAAACAAATAATGTTATTAAAACAATAGATGTTGGTTACCGTCCAGCTGGAGTAGTAGTTAGTAATAATGGAAAACGTGTTTATATCACTAACCCGGAAAGCAAAGACATCTCTGTAATTGATACAAAAAAATTTAATAATATAAAAACAATAAAAATAGGCGCTGGGCCACTAGCAATTGCCATTAATCCCGATGATAGGACTGTTTATGTCGCTGATTGGTATGAAGATGCCATTTTCTCAATAGATACAAGCTCGTTAAAAATCATAAATAAAATTAAAGTTGGAGACTCCCCCTCTGGGTTAGTCATTCATCCTAATGGTAAATTTTTATATGTCGCCAATAGAGATGAAAATACTATCATGATTATACGATTATCTGACAATAAAATTATTGAAACAATAGATGTTGGTATAGCACCATTTGGTTTAGCATTAAATACAAAAAGAAACGAACTATATAGTGCAAATGTACGCTCAAATAATGTTAGCGTAATTAATCTCGATACAAAAAATATAAAAAATATACAGGTTGGTAGTTATCCATATGCTATAGAGGTTGATAATAAATATAATCGTATATTTGTAACAAACCAGCGTTCGGGTACAGTTTCGGTTATCGATCTAATTAAGATGAAAAATATTGATACTATTAGTGTCGGAGAATATCCAGAAGGAATCGACTTGCATCCAAATAAAATCAATTTGTATGTTGCAAACTGGTTTGATAATGCTGTTTCTGTTATTGATATTCGTTCCATGAAAGTTATTGCTGAAATTGCAGTAGGTGAAGGATGTCGAGCTTACGGAGAGTTTATCTCTCGTTAGTTAATTCATTAATATATCTATTTTATATATAAGAATTAGAAAGTTACATCATCTTACTAGAAATTTTAGTAAAAATTTTGTCTTGAATTTTCTCTAAATGTTCTCTTATAATAAGAACCAATATACGGAGAAAAAATGACAATAAAAAACTGGCCCCGTGTTATTGCGCTAGTCGATATGAATGCCTTCTTTGCTTCAATTGAACAAGCACGTAACCCTAATCTTATTGGTAAGCCAATTGGAATTACTAATGGGATCAGGGGAACTTGTATAATTACTTGTTCATATGAAGCGCGAGCATATGGGATACATACAGGTATGCGCATAAAAGATGCAAAAAAACTTTGTCCTAATTTTATTCAGTTACCTTCTAACCCTATTTTGTATACAAAAGTTTCGACAAATATTATGAAGACTCTTCATGATATCACTCCTGATATTGAAATTTTTTCTGTTGATGAAGCATTTCTTGATATGACTAATTGTAAGAAAATTTGGGATAATGCAGAAACAATTGCAAAAAAAATAAAAGAAAGAGTATTTAGTGTGTCTGGAGTACGCTGTTCCGTCGGTATAAGTGGTGATAAAACTACAGCAAAGTATGCTGCAAAACTTCGTAAACCAGATGGCTTGACTATTATTAACCCCTGGGATGCAGAAAGTGTATTAAAAGCTGTCCCTGTCACAGAGCTCTGTGGAATTAATAAAGGAATTGCTACATTCCTAGCTAAAAGAGGTGTTTTTACTTGTGGAGATGTTGGGAAAATACCTATAGGAATTTTAGGACAGCGTTTTGGTAATCCGGGAAGAAGAATATGGTATATGTGTCAGGGAAAAGACCCTGAAAAGATTAAGAACACCATTAATAAGCCAAAATCTATTGGTCACGGAAAAGTTATGCCGCCTAATACAAAATCAAAGAGCACCATATATATGTATCTAGTGCATATGTCGGAAAAGGTTGCCCAGAGATTAAGAAGAAACAGTTTGCTTGCCCAAAAGTTTTTTATAGGTTTAAAAACAAATCATGATTGGATAGGAAGTAAAAAAATAAAAACAATATTTCCTACTAATGATGGACAGCAAATTACAGCGCTCTGTAAAATTATATTAGATCGTTATTGGCATGGTGAAGGTGTATATCAAGTACAAGTAACTGCATTAGATCCACGAGAAGAAAAGGGACAAATTGATTTATTCTTTGAAAATAACGACAAAGATCAATTAAATAAGATAATTGACTGTGTAAATCAGCGTTATGGTGAATTTACATTAATGTCTGCTAATTTATTAAGCAAATCGGATATGCCAAATGTCATTGCCCCTGCATGGAAACCTTATGGTCACAGACAGAGTATTTTTCGCACTTATAAAAAAAATAAAATAATTAAAAAAGTATTTCGATTAAATCAAAATGATTAGTTTATTACCAATACTACTTTAGATCCTTATCTAATCCTAGATAGTCAGATAATCCAAGAATATTCTTGATTTCCTCGAAACTAACCATTTTATCTTCTAAAGCTTTTGTATGCCCATCACGCATAAAGACTTCTGCCATTTCACGCATAACATGAGTCGTGAGTAAAATTGAATCTATAGGTGCTACAATCATCTTAAATCCCATTTCTTCTAATTCTGCAGCACTTAATATTGGTGTTTTACCGAAAGCAAGCATATTCACAAATTTTGGATATTGCACACGTTTACAGATTTCTTCTAACTCATCTACTGATAAAGGTGCTTCAATAAATGCAATATCAGCACCGGCATCACAATAACGATTAACACGATCAATTGCCGTACTTAATCCATCTGTTTCTCTAGAATCTGTTCGCGCAATAAATAAAAAATCAGGATTTTCACGAGTATTACTAGCTGCCTTAAACTTTTTAATCATATCCTCGGCTGAAATAACCTCTTTACCGCCAAAATGACCACATCGTTTCGGAAACACTTGATCTTCCAAAATAATACCAGCGGCGCCTGCTCCTTCAAATTCACAAACACAACGCATTACATTATGTAAATCACCGTGCCCTGTATCTGCATCAGCAATTACAGGAATAGATAATCTATGTGTCATACGACGTGTTGCGTCTACCATTTCTGTCATACCTAAAAAATTTAAATCAGGTAGACCATAAAGACTCGCGCTAGTCCCAAAACCACCGATAAATACCGAATCAAATCCTGATTTTTCAACAAGTAATGCAGTTAGCACATCGTGTGCGCCAAGAATTTTTATAACACCTGGTTTCTCCATTAATTCTTTAAGTTGCGATGTAGGATTAGTTATCATGCTCATTTTTTTATTATTCCGCTCATCTAAATATGTACATTCTATCAAATCAGGGTCACTTACCTATACAGATATCCCGTCATAATATCTAAATGATAATAATAATCATAATCATTTACATTTATTACAGAAATAAGTAAAATTGAATGGTTATAAATCTCAATAATTCGTAGGAATTTTTTTGTCTATTTCAGTTAAAAATCATACATCTATTGACATGCTAGATACTGGCGGGGCCTTTCTTGTTTGCGCAATACACCACTGGGCAAACGCAACAAGCAAAAACTTAGATCCCTTTCCATGTCTAATTGAGGGTTTTAGAGCTGCAAACTTACTTGATGAAAAGAGTGCGGCCCCAATAATTTTAGATGATGTTTTATCGTCATTAATTGTCTCATTAAATGATAATCCTTCTAATTTTTTCGGCTCATGTAAATGTATAGGTCAAATTGAAGAATTAGTGCTAATCATAATTGCATTATATCAATCAAATGAAAATGAACTCGCAAAAAGAGTATTGAATGTTTGGATTCCTAAAGCTACCGCAAGATTTATTTCATTAAATTTAAAGGATCTTGCTTATTCATTAAAAAAGTCTGGTTTAAAAATAAACCTGCCTATTACGTGTCTAAATACAATTAGTTATATATTAAATAGTCGAAGGCAGCCCTATTACAATCAATTGAATATACACTAATATCATATATATAGTAGGAGATTAAATATGTTAAATAAGAACGTACCTGATGTAATATTTAAAACACGTATTCGTGATGAAAGTATTGATGGTGATAATCCATATCGTTGGGAGAATATTTCGAGTCAGAGTTATTTTAAAGATAAAAAAATTATCTTATTTTCATTGCCAGGAGCATTTACTCCTACATGTTCCACATTTCAACTACCTGACTTTGAAAAACTTTACGAAGAGTTTAAGAAAAAAGGAATAGATGATATCTATTGCATATCTGTTAATGACGCATTTGTAATGAACGCATGGGGTAAGTCTCAAAACATTAAAAATATTACGCTGATACCAGATGGTTCTGGTGAATTTACAAGAAAAATGGGTATGTTAGTTAATAAAGACAATTTAGGATTTGGAATGCGATCATGGAGATATGCAGCGATAATTAATAATGGTCTTGTAGAAGCTTGGATGGAAGAACCTGGGTTTTCAGATAATTGTGAAGATGATCCATACGGTGAATCATCCCCTCAAAATATCTTAGAATCACTAAAATAAATAGCGCTATCTGTGTAACAAAGTCTTATAATTATTTAATATTGAATAATTAAAAGATTGTCATTACATTTGGATTTTTAAAAAAAATGTCACATTATGAATATGATTTATTTATTATTGGCGGAGGGTCTGGCGGTATACGTGCAGCAAGAATATCATCTAATCTAGGTGCGCGTGTTGCTTTAGCAGAAGAAAGTGATTTAGGCGGGACCTGTGTAAATGTCGGCTGTGTTCCAAAAAAACTTCTATTTTATGCCTCACACTTTGCAGAAGATTTCAATAATTCAAATTATTATGGTTGGTCTTTTGATAATAAGAAATTTAATTGGAATAAATTAATAAAGAATAAGAATATAGAAATTGAAAGATTAAATAATATTTATAAGAAAATGCTTCTTGATGCCTCAGTAGATATTTTCTCTGGACATGCTAGCCTCGTTGATTCAAATACTATAAAAATAGGTGACAAACTTATAACATCAAAAAATATCCTAATTTCAACAGGTGGATATCCATTTATACCTAAAATTACTGGAAATGATCATGTTTTCACATCAAATGAAGCTTTCTTTCTTAAATCTTTACCAAAAAAAATAATTATTGTTGGCGGTGGATATATAGCTGTTGAATTCGCTAGTATTTTCAATGAATTAAATGTAGAAACCCATTTAATATATCGTGGTTCACTTTTTTTACGTGGATTTGATAAAGATCTAAGAGAACAACTAAAAAATGAAATGATAAAAAAAGGTATAAACTTAAAATTTAATACTGAAATTGAAAAAATTTCTAAAAAAAATAATAACTTAACTATTAAACTAACCAGTGGGGAATCTCTTAATGCATCTCATGTAATGTATGCAACAGGGCGTATGCCAAATAGTACAAATATGAATCTAGATCAAGTTGGAGTAAAGTTAGATAAAAATAACGCGATAAAAGTAAATAAATTTTACCAAACAAATCTCTCTTCTATTTACGCAATTGGTGATGTTTGTAATAGACATAATTTAACTCCAGTAGCACTAGCTGAAGGCTCAATTCTCGCGAACAATTTATTTAACAAAAAAAATGATACCCTCAATTATAATAATATAGCGACTTGTATTTTTAGCCAGCCAAATGTAGCAACAGTTGGTTTATCTGAAGAAGAAGCTAAAAAAAAATATAATGATATAAAAGTTTTTAAATCATCATTTACTCCTATGAAATTAACTCTGACTAAAAGTGATGAAAAGAATTTCATAAAATTGATAATCGATAAAGAAACTGATTTGGTAATAGGCGCGCATTTGGTATCTGACAATGCAGGTGAAATAATACAAGGAATTGCTATTGCTATAAAGTCAGGTGCAACAAAAAAAATATTCGACGAAACAATTGGAATACATCCCACTATTGCTGAGGAGTTTGTTTCAATGCGATAAAATAATTATGATATATTTAATTCTATATGTGGAACTGCTGATAGTAATTTTTTAGTGTATGAATTTTTTGGTCTTTTAAGCACATCTTCAACATCGCCTTGCTCGACTATCTTCCCTTGATACATTACAGCAACATAATGAGCAATATATTCAACTACACTGATATTGTGAGTTATAAACAAGAATGCAAGCTTATATTGTTTTTGCAAATCCTTTAAAAGAGATAATATCTGCGCCTGTACGGACACATCTAATGCGCTTGTTGGTTCATCACAAATAATAAGTTTAGGTTTAACTGCTAATGCACGTGCGATACAAATGCGTTGTCTTTGCCCGCCTGAAAATTCATGTGGATATCGAAATCGATGTTCAGGATCTAACCCGACCTGCTCTAATAGCGTAATTACTGAATGATCGCGTTCTTTCTGTGAGTTTCCTATAGATTGGGCTATCATTCCTTCTTGTATAATGTCATTAATCATCATTCTTGGATTCATCGAGGAATATGGATCCTGAAAAATAATTTGTATATCCGTTCTCATTTTTCTAAGAGAATGACTATCTAGTGAATTTAAATTAGTTTTTTGATAGCTCACATCTCCGGATGTTATGTCTAATAATTGTAAGATGCCTTTACCCATTGTTGTTTTACCTGAACCAGATTCACCTACTACAGCAACTGTTTCTCCCTCGTGTAATTTGATGCTGACATCATCAACAGCCCTAACCTGCCCTATTGTCCGCTTAAAAATTCCTTTTTTTATCGGATAGTGTACTTTGAGATTTTTAACTTCTAGTAACGTAGATTCTCTACGATGAGTTGATTCGATTTCACCTTCATTAACGCGTTTTTCCCAACTTGGAATCGCTGAGAAGAGCTTCAATGTATATGGATGTTCTGGTTTTCTAAATAAATCTTTTTTACTCTTTGTCTCCACAATTTCCCCATCTTTCATTACTGCAATATGATCTGCCATCTTTGATGCAACACCAAGATCATGAGTAATAAAAAGAATCGACATACCTGTTTCACTTTGTAGTTTTTTTAAAAGATCTAATACTTGAGCTTGAATTGTAACATCCAGTGCGGTTGTTGGTTCATCAGCAATAAGAAGGTCTGGCTTACCAGCAAGAGCTATCGCTATCATTATTCTCTGCTTCATTCCTCCAGAAAATTGATGTGGATACTCATTAATACGTCTCGTTGGTTCTGGTATTCCTACTGCTGTAAGTAGTTCAATAGATCGCGTAATACATTCATTTTTAGACAAATTTTCATGCTGGCGAAGTGTTTCACTAATCTGTTGGCCTGCAGTCAGGACAGGGTTTAATGATGTCTGAGGTTCCTGAAAAATCATACCAATGTTAGCTCCGCGAACTTTGCGCATTCTGTTTTCAGGTAGTTCAAATAAATCTTTACTACCTAAGATTACTTTGCCTGATGAAATTTTTACTGCAGCAGGCAATAAGCGCATTATAGAAAGTGCTGTAATTGATTTACCGCTTCCAGATTCGCCAAGAAGCACAAAAGTTTCACCATGCTTTATATCAAAAGAAACATTATTGACAATATTAACTTTATTATCAGCTAAACCGACAGATGTGGTTAAATTCTTAATTTGAATTAAATTTTTACTCATGAAATTAATCACTTACCTTGGGGATTTCACGCGGTCTTCTGTTTTCATCGAGAGCTACGTATGTTAATTCAGCTTCTGTTACTCTCACAATTTCTTTCTTTGCAGGATTACGCTCAGCAAAAACTTCAATCTTAACTGTAATTGAGGTTTTTCCCGTCCTAATAATATCCGTATAGCAGCTTATTACATCACCTACGAAAACTGGTTCATGAAATTCAAATGATTTGACTCCAACAGTAGCAGTACGTCCTTTTGCTCTCTCGGATGAAATAATGGAGCCTGCTACATCAACTTGAGACATTATCCATCCACCAAAAATACAACCACCTGTATTTAATTCTTTTGGATATGCTGCAACTCTTATTGTTGCTTGTTTGTCTGGTAGTGTTATATTTTTTTCATTCATAATTATTTCCTTAAAATCAAAATTCTCTTAATCTAGGGTCAAAAGCATCCCTTACAGCATCTGAAAAAAGATTAGCGGCAAGGACTAAAATAAACATAAAAATAAATGCTGCGGTGAGTGACCACCAAACAATTGGTTCACGCGCCATCTCTAATCGAGCACTATTAATCATGTTTCCCCAGCTATACATACTAGGATCTACACCAATATTTATATAGGACAAAACTGCTTCAGCTAATACAAGACCACTAAAATCAAGAACGATAGAAATCATGACGATATGCATCACATTGGGAAGCAAATGCTGTAACATCACTTTGTAGTTACTAACACCAAAAGCTTTTGCTGCTTGAACATAATCAATTTCTCTTAATTTAAGTGTCTCTGCTCTTAGTAAGCGACATAAACCAGTCCAACTTGTTATGCCCAAAATAATACATAGAAATAGAAGTCTTAAATCTGCTCGCTGTTCTATACTATTAAAATCATTTGCATGGTTACTAATATAAACTTGTAGCAGTAAGATCGAGGCAGCAATTAATAATACACCTGGTATAGAATTTAAAGTTGTATATAGATACTGAATTACATCATCAACCCAACCACGAAAATAGCCCGCCATCAGTCCCATTGCAATCGCAAACGGTAGCATAACAAGTGTTGTAAGAGTGCCGATAACAAGGCCAGTTCGTATACTCTTTAATGCCTGGTACAAAACATCCTGACCTACTTTATCAGTTCCAAAAACATGATAATTTTGTGACAAGTGATAAATAACAGCGATAACTATAAATAAAATAGATATTGTAATGAAAATTGACATCCAGTTAGTCTCTAGATTTTTAGATAAACATTTTTTTAATGTTATTATAAATTTTTCATTTCTTACTTTTGATAAAGAAAAAATTATCAATAGTATAATAACTGAACTAATTAATAGCCCATAAAGAAAACCGAGTGAAATTCGTTTAATGATATCGCTTGTACTATCTGTTTTCGGATTATCGAGATTTGCTCCGCCATATAAAAGTCTAGGGTAATCTCTAATCTTTTTACCATCTTCTAATTCGATTAATTCTTTTGAAAAAGAATAACTAGCAAGTGGAGCAGAATATGTCTTTTCTGTTTTTAGTCTCAAATCTTTTAATAATAGATCAAGAACACTCAAAATTTCATTTGAATACACATTTTCAGATTTCTCATCTGTTTCTATTCTTGGATGAAAATGTGCCGAATCCAGTAATCCAAAAATAATAAAGAAAGATAAAATTACAGCAGATGACATTGCAAGTGGTTGTTTTTTTATTTCCTTCCATGGTGCAGTCAAATGTTCTTGTTTTCTTGCATATAAGAAAAATGCGATTGATCCGAATAGAAGTAAAAAAATTAAGAAATCAGTTATAAATATTACAGGCATGATCTTTGTTAGTTTAACCTGACCCTTGGATCAACGAGTGTGTAGGAAATATCTGTAAGTATTAACCCAATAATATACAAAACAGATCCCAAAAAAACCATTGAACGTACAATAGCAAAATCTTGACGATTAATTGCATCAATCGTATAACTTCCTAAACCAGGAATAGCGAAAAAAGACTCTACAATAAGACTTCCAATAAAAAGTGACGGCAGTATAACAACAACACCTGTTAAAATTGGAATAAGCCCATTTGTTAAGACGTGACGATATAATATTCGTAATTCGGAAAGTCCTTTTGCCCTGGCTGTTCGAACATAATCCTTATTCATTTCCTCAAGAAAAATTGTTCTATACCAACGTGTGCTCGCACCTATTCCTCCAATTAAACCAACCAATACTGGCAAAAAAACGAATTTGACTGCATTTAAACCTGTGTCATAACCAGAGATTGGAACAAGATGAAGAAACTTACCAATAAGGTACTGACCACCGATTATATAAAATAATCCTGATATTGACATCATAATGACACATAAGATAACGCCACTAATATCGACATAAGTACCTCGAAAAAAAGCTAAAATTAAACCAAAAGAAATATAAGATAGCAGGCCAACTATCAAACTAGGAATAGTGATTGCTAAACTAGGCCACATTCGCTGACTAATATCATAACCAATATCTCGTCCACTATCAGAACGACCAAAATCAAAAATAAATAATTTAACTGAATTCTGAAAAAATATAGTTTCAGTTATTTTTTTCGCACCATTAGCACTATGATTGAATAATACTGGCTTATTATATCCTCTCTCATCTTTCCACTTAACAATTGCTGCCTCACTAACACGCTTCATACCAAGATGCATACGAGCCATATCATCAGGAGTATTAACAACAAAAAATAGAACAAATGTAATTATATTAACGCCGATTAAAATTGGAATTGCATACATCGCCCGTCTTAAAATATAACTTATCATATGATTTGCTCATTCTCTTTGCGACGATATAAGAAAAAAGCGGGTAGCAAAATAATAGTACCAATGAAAATTATCAATACTATCGGCCACCAGATTGGTTGATTCCAGATACTTCTTTTTTCTGACCTCAAATCAGGATCAATGCGTTTATATTTGAGTGTGTTATTTGCCATTAGATTTGGTTTTGCATTCCTATACCAGTCATGGTGCAGTGAGAATCCTACTGGATGGTAGCCCCATAACCAGGGCGCATCATACCTCACAAGCTCAACCATTTGATCTATTATTATTTTTCTATCTGAACTATTTTTCATGCTTTTCATTTGATCAAATAATAAATCAAATTGTTTATTTTTATAATTAGCAGCGTTTTCTCCATTATGATCAATCTTGGCATTTGGCCCATACAATAGAAAAAAGAAATTCTCTGGATCTGGATAATCAGCATTCCAACCCCATTGAAATATCTGTGCTGTCCCTTTTCTCATTTTTTCTTGAAAACGATTATAGTCAGTTGCTCTTACAACAAGATTAATACCTATTTTTGCAAATTGTTTTCTAAGCCAAACAAATCTAGCTTTACTGCCAGGACCAGCTGCCGGAGTATCTAAATTTAATACCAAAGGTTTACCGGACAATTCATCTCGACCATTTTTATATCCAGCCTTATTCATTAACTCTTTAGCATACTCAACGGGACGGCGTTTTACTTTATTATTTTGCCATTGATAAACATACTTGTTTACTCCTTCTTTGCCCATGGTATAGCCAAAAATACCTGGAGGAATCGGACTTTGAGCTGGAAGCCCTCTACCATTAGCAAAAATGGAAATGTATTCTTCATAATCAACGACAACAGAAATAGCATGCCTCAACAATCTTGCGCGTTCGCTGTCTCCGCCAACCAAATCATCTGACATATTAAAACCCATATAATATGTTGACGTAGTTGTCGTAGTTAATAATTGAATTCCTTTTTCTCTCATCTCATCTGTTAATTGTGCATCACCTTGTGAATCGAATTGAACAGCCTGATCAAAACTATCAGAGACAATACCTGAAGTATCATAATAACCCTGAAGAAATTTATTCCATGCTGGGATTGATTCTTTTTCTAGACTATATATAGCCTTATCAATGAAAGGCATTTTTTTTCCGGCATCTGCTAATAAACCTAAATCTTCGTCAAATTCTTCTCCCTCTGTCGGATATATTTCTCCGCGAAAATTCGGATTTTTCTCAAGAACCATTCTTCGATTAGGATTATTTTCAGTCAGCATAAATGGTCCTGTACCTACAGGATACCAATCAAGTGAAATATTTTTTTCTTCAAAACCTTTTTGTGAATAGAAAAAATCAGCTTCCCATGGCATTGGAGCAAAAAATGACATTGATAACCAATACAAAAATTGCGGATATTTTTCTTTAAGAGTTATTTCAAAAGTATACTTATCGATTAAATTCACACCTGATAATGAATAATCATGTAAATTTAAATAACCTGAAGATGAATCGCTGCTATACAAACTATTTAATTCTTTGGATAGCTCATCAAGTCCAAGAATATACTTTTTCATTAGGCCTGAAATCGGTGAATGCACGCGTGGGTGAGACATTCTTTTTATTTGATAAATATAATCACTAGCTTGTAACTCCCTTGATCCTAAAACATTGAAATCTGCTAGTGTGTATATTTTATTTAAATCGTTTTCATCAAGATCATGATAGAGAAAGCTGCCATTTTTATCTTTAGCAAATGCAGGATGCGGTTGGAATAAAATACCAGGTTTTATTGATATCCTGTATTTAATAGTGTCAATATTCTCTTCTGGAGCAGTTTCCGGCAATATTCCCCCATTTTTATCAGAATAGATAGGCTTTGGAATATTATTGGCAGTAAGCGGAACAAGCTCATAAGGTCGTTTAAGAAAATGATACTGTAAAAGCGGCTCGTAAATTTGCCCCAAAAATATATATTCGTTTGAGCTATACGAACTAACAGGATCTAAATGTTTGGGTCTCTCAGAGAATGAGTCATAATAGATTAATTCATCAGATTCTTCGTGTGGATAAGGGTTATTCCAGCTTGATTGGTCACATCCAATACAAAATAAGAATAAAGACATGAAAAGGCACTGAAAAAGTGCGATGCCAAATTGAGACTTATTTGCTATTTTTAGAGATATTCTAGTCACTGTTC
>Ga0111541_10000099_pt1 | contig 24541 bp, 27 predicted proteins | sample Knorr_S7_td_DCM__FD_83039 | JGI IMG/M metagenome (GOLD analysis project Ga0111541, IMG submission 83039) | Marine microbial communities from Southern Atlantic Ocean transect - Knorr_S7_td_DCM_ad_131m_LV_B (version 2) (version 2) | ecosystem: Environmental > Aquatic > Marine > Oceanic | place...
AACAGGAATGGACATCTTCAGGATCTTATAGTTGGACTTGTCCTGATGGTGTAACATCTGTTTGTGCGGTGTGTGTTGGTGCTGGTGGTGATGGTGGAAGTAATAAACATGGAGATGGTGGAGGTGGATTGGGATGGAAGAATGATATACCAGTGACACCAGGTCAATCTTATACTGTAGTTGTTGGTAATAAAAATTCAGGTCGTGGAGATTCATATTTTCTAGACTACAACACTGTTAGAGGTGGTGGCGGTGGTGTTGGTGATAGTAGTCCTGGTGGTTGGCCAGGAACTGGTGCAACTTTTGTAGGAGACGGTGGTGGTAATGGTGGTAATGGTGGATCACAGAATCAAAGTACTGGTGGTTCTGGTGGAGGCGGTGGAGCTGGTGGATACTCAGGTAATGGTGGAAATGGTGGAACGGGAACAAGTTTTGGGGCAAGTGGTGCTAATCCAGGTAATGGTGGTGCTGGTGGTGGAGGTGCTGGTGCTTCTTGGGAAGGTGGTGCTGGTGGTGGTGTAGGACTTCTAGGAGAAGGTACTAATGGTGATGGTGCTAGTACATATGATGGACAAGGTTCTCAAGCTTATGGACACTGTGGAAAAGGTGGATCTGGAGGTGCTCCACAAACTTTTGCAGCATTCCCTGGTTTAGGACCTGGTTCTGGTGGAGGTGGTGGCAATGGTATTGCTGGAGCTAATGGTGCTGTAAGACTTATATGGGGAACTGGAAGAGCATTTCCAGCAACAAACACAACAGATCAATTTGATACAGCTACCATAGGACATGGTGGTGGAGGATCTGGTGGTGCTTCATTTGGTACTGGTGTTGGAATATCTAGTATTATGGGAGGAGGTCTTCATGGTGGTGGATCTGGTGGTGCTAGTAATCAAACTGCTAATGGAGGAGTATCTGATGGAGTATCTGGATCTGATGGTGGTGTAAGAATTATATGGGGATATAATAGATCATATCCACAGAACAATACTGTTACTGGTGAAAATGGTGAACCAACACAAGGTGCTGAAGAATTTACAACAGCAGGAACATTTAGTTGGACTGCTCCTGATAATGTAACATCTGTTTGTGTTGTTGCTATTGGTGGTGGCGGTGGTGGAGCAGGTGCTTATGATGGTACTAATGATAATGAGCGTGGTTCTGGTGGAGGCGGTGGACTTGGATATAAGAATAATATTTCTGTAACACCAGGACAATCTTATACTGTAGTTGTTGGAGATGGTGGAACTGGTGGGCAACAGGGGACAAGTAGTGCTCAACTTTCTAAAGGTGGTGATGGTGGAGATTCATATTTTATAGATGCAACTACTGTTAAAGGTGGTGCTGGTCGTGGTGGAGCAGGTGGTCTTCAAAGTGCTGGTGGAGATTTTGTAGGAGATAATGATGGTGTAGGTAACTCATCAAATTATAATGGACGTAATGGTGGATATGGTTCTTTAACTGTTGGTTCTGGTGGTGCTGGTGCTGCTGGATATGGTGGGTGTGGTGCTGGAGATGGTAGAGGTGTAACAGGTCCTAGTGGTGGTGCATCTGGTCGAGGAAATGGTAGTAGTAGTGTTACTGTTGATGGCACTTCATATACATACGCATCAAGTGGTGGAGGTGGGACTGGAATATATGGAGAAGGAGCTACTGGATCTAATGGAACAAATGTAGTTCCACCTGGAAGAGGTGGTGTAGGTGGATCAGGTGGTGAGAATGGTAAAGAACCAGACAACGGACCTTATCCTGGTTGGCCACCAGGTTTACCACATGAACTACACGGTAGTGATGGTGGAAAATATGGTGGAGGTGGAGGATCTGGAACTATGGTTCCTTCTCCAATGAATCTTGCTACTGCTGGTGGTTCTGGTGCAGTTGGAGCAGTAAGAATTATATGGGGTCCAGGAAGAGCTTTCCCTAACTATAACGCTGGAGATATATAAGACATGGCAATACAACAAGCATTTATGGTACTCGGAGTAGTACCACCTGGATACGAAACATATACTAATGTAGGATCATATTCTTTTATTGTTCCTCCTGGATTTACTGAGGTTTCTATAGTCTCAGTTGGTGGAGGTGCTGGTGGAGGTCCATATGGATGTGCTGGTGGTGGATTGGTTTGGTCTGATAATGTCTCTGTAACTCCTGGTGAGGTTTTAGATATAAATGTTGGTGCTGGTGGAACAGGAGCAATTAATTCACCACCAACACTTCCTGTTGAAGGACAAACAAGTTATGTTAAGAGACGAAGTAATGGTGAATACCTTGTAAAATCTTATGGTGGTGGTTCAATGAGCCAAAGTAATTTAGGTGGAGGTGGAGAATTTTTCTCTGGTAATGGAAGAGTTTTAGATGGTGGTGATGGTGAATATACTCTAGCTGGACAATCTACAGTTCCTCCACAACACAATTCAACGGGATCAGCATTTAAATCTGCAACTTGGGCTGGTTCATCTACTCCTTCTGGTAGAGGTGGTGGTGGAACCGCATTAATATCAGGAACAACTGGTGCTGATGGTGGATTTTATACTGGTAATACTGGTGCTGATGGTGGTAAATATGGTGGAGGTGGTGCTGAAGGACCTGCAGGTGTTGGTAATTTTGGTGGTGTTGGTGGAGATGGTGGAGTTAGTATTGCTTGGGGTGCTCCATATTTAATAGGAGATGGTTTTCCTAGAATAGAGGGTAATTATAGTACTTACTTTAGAGGTAATCTATATGATGATTATTTTGATTACACTCCAGGAACTTCTGGTGTTTTTCAACTTGGATCAGGAAACTTTACTATAGAATTTTGGCACAGGACTGGTGTTGTTGATCCAAATGGCAATACGTCAAGTAGTAATACTGGTAGGCAAAGATCATTTGCTGTTTTTATTGAAGGTTATAAAGCAAGTCCTTTAGTTTCTCAAACGTGGGCAATCCAAGCAGATTCAAATGGACAAAAGATGATATGGATTGAGGGTGGTAATCTTGCATTTGAAACTACTACAGATACTATGACTAATGCTGCTTTGAATCAAACTGTTAAATGGAGACACTATGCTTTCGTTAGGAATGGTAATAACTTAGATTTTTATCTTGATGGTGTGAAAGATACTAGTATCAATAGTGGTAATGGTTATACTACATCATTGAATGATACTCAAACTGACTCTATAAGGATTGGAAATTGGACTGCTAATACAGATTATAATATTCATGGATGGATGTCTAATGTTCGTGTAACGAAAGGTGTTGCTGTTTATACTTCAAACTTTGATGTTTGGGATAATTGGAATAACCCTAATCAAGTTGCTTTGTTACCACCTTTAACTGAGATAACTGGAACATCATTACTTGATTTTAATAGTACATCTCTTAACACTGCCTACTGGGGTCCTGGTAACTCAACAGGTACAGTGTCGCAAAATGGAGGACCTACCTCTTCAACTAATAGCCCTTATAGTTAATGTGATAAATAAGTAAAAATAGTCATATAGATGGCAAGAAACAGAGAATTTTCTCAACTTGGATCCTTTGTAGTTGTTGATGACAACAACGGTAATATTGCTATTACCAGTACATCAACACCTTACGTTGGTATTGGGACCACAAATCCGATTCATAAACTTGACGTAGCTGGAATCGCTACATTTAGAGAAGATGTTTATGTTGGTGGTGGATTAACTGTTGCACAAGATATTGATTTTCTTGGCGGTCTATTTCAGAATGGTGTCCAATTTAATCCTAGTGCTGGAGTTGGTATTGGATCAACAACTTCTGTAGCAGCAGGACAAGCAGCTGGTGGTGCTATAATCAATCCAAGAATTGGTGTAGGATTTACTGATTTAAGTTTTGTTGGTGAAGGTCTTAGTGTTACTGGATATGGTAGTACTATTGTTATTGATTTTACAGACCTTGTTTCTAAATCAGAAGCTACAGTACCAGGTCTTACACTTATAAACACTAGTACTAATTTAAGTGCTAATGTAAGTTATTCTGCTGATACAACAGCAGCAGTTTTTACAGCAACTCTTCCTGCAAGTAAGCAGGCTGGCGATTTTGTTGAACTCCATGATACCGAATCTAATTGGGACATAAATAATCTTATGGTTGCAACTCAAAATAATGAGCAGTTTAAAAATTATGAAGGCGTGATTGATTCTCCTTTAGCATGTGATGTCGCTGGTGCTGCTGTAAAATTAGTTTGGACTAATACTTACTGGAGGGTATTTGCATGACAATGTTTTTAAGTGAGAGTATAGACTCTTCCAATGGTGGAGGAGGTCTTTTAGTATCACAACAAAATAGTTTTTATGTTCATGCTCTGAGAAGAGATGCTGATGGTATGTTGCAATATACCAAAGTTAAGAGTACTGAAGCTGGAGTACAGGATTTTCATCGTTTAGATGGAACTGCTTACCCAGATTTTTTAGATGGTGGTGATTATGTTGAAGAAACCACTGAGGTAAAGACACATTTAAATCACCCACAAGATAAATACCAACAGTTCCGATTTGATTTTAGACGCACGTCTTATTATATCGATAGTGATGGATACTTAGTAGCAAAATTTGGTGATTATGATTATTCCGCAGGACCATAATAGGAGTTTAACAAACAATGGCTGAATTTAGACTTGGGAGGCTAAAATTTTCTTGGAAAGGCAACTGGGCTACCAGTACTGCTTATGTAATTGATGATATTGTAAAATATGGTGCGAATACTTATGTTTGTACAACGAATCACACCTCTAGTGCAAATGAGAATTTATTTTACGCTACAGACGATGGTAATTGGTCCTTACATACTGAAAGTATAGCAAGTAAAGGTGAATGGGTTGCTGATGCTTGGTATAAAATTAATGATATAGTTAAGTATGGTAACAGTCAGTATAGAGTAAAGGCAGGTTTTAGTACAAGTACTCTTGATACTACTGATACGAATAAATTAGAAGAATATATTTCATCATTTAATTATGAAGATAGTTGGGATGCGGCAACAGCATATCAAGTTGGTGACGTTGTAGCATACGGTGGTTATACTTATGTTGCTACTAGTGACCATACAAATAAACCACCAGCATATAATCTAGCTGCTGATTGGGACATTCTAACAACAGGATTTAATGTTGTAGGTACTTGGGGTTCTGGTAATGATTATACTCAAGGTAATGTTGTAATCTATGGTGGATTTACATACGTTGCGATTTCAACTAGTACTAATGTTCCTCCAAGTTCTAGTACTGCTAAGTGGAGCTTAGTATCTAAAGGTTTTGAGTGGAAAGGTAACTGGGATGCTAACGTTACCTATCTACCAGGTGAAGTTGTTAAACGATTAAGTAATAGTTATGTTGGTATTGTTACTACTGCCACCAACTTAAATCAAGATCCTTCAACTGATGGGCAGGGTAACTATTGGAATGTTTTGATTGAAGGTGCTGACACCAATGTGATGACAACATCTGGTGACATGGTTTACTATACTACTGGTGCTACTAGACTACCAACTGGAACAGATGGTAAAGTATTAACAGTAAACAGTAGTGGATTACCTAATTGGGAAACCAGTAATGTTACACATCCAGTTTATTATGTAACTGAGGAAGGATCTGATAGTAATGATGGTTCAAATATTAGTAGATCATTTGCTAGTCTTAAACATGCTTGTGGTATTGCTACTGGACCAGCAACAATCTATGTAAAGGCTGGTACATATGAAGAGTCATTACCTATTGTAGTTCCAACTGAAGTATCAATTGTTGGTGATAACCTAAGAACATCTAGAATTAAACCTCAAGCTGGTGATGCACACTATCAAGTAGTTACTTTAGCAAGTGTACCACAACCAACATTCACAGTAACTAGTGCTAACTATAATACTGCTAGTGGTAATTTATTATTAACTATAGGTACTCATACACTTAATGTTAATGATAAAGTTAAAATTGCTGAAGAATCAATAGTATTCAGTTGTAATTTCAATGGTGCTAGTGGTTCTGCTGCTCAGAAATCGTATCCAAGAGCAACTGGAGCAAACACTCCTAGTGGTGCTGACTATGCTTATGATAAAGCTCTTACTGTTACAGCAATAACATCTAACACCATTACCGTAAACGTTAATAAGAATCCTGGAGAAGCAATTAGTATTAGTAATACCCACCAATTTGTTTCTGCTGCTGGTGGTGGACTCTCTAAGACAGCACCTTATATTTCTTATGGTACTACAATTTCTAATGGTGCTGGCACAAAGACTGCTAGTATTTTAGAAGCAAGTTATGATGAGAAGACTGTTCATATAAGACCAATGACTGGTGGATTATGGACAACATCAGATACATGGGAGAACCTTGGTAATGATATTACTATAACAAATGTAGAACAGAGATCAAATGCTGAATCTGTAATGTTCTTCATGAGTGACAAAACTATGTTGAAAGACCTTCTAATGGAAGGTATGACTGGTTTTGTTAAAGCAGGACAGGTACTACAAAATACAGGTCAAATCGCAGATACTATTGTAACTGGTACTGAGTTCTTCCCCGATTTAGTTGGAACTACTGTAACTGGTACTGGTGTTGCTGAAGGAACTAAAGTTATTAACTTTATTAGTGCTACACAATTAGAAGTTGATAAGACTCAAACAGTTTCTTCTACTCAATTAACATACACCGCATCTCCAGAAGATCTTAATAACGCAACAATTAAAGGTGTCTTTGTTCAGATGAACCCTGAGACTCCGATTACTAAATCTCCATATATCTCTAACTGTTCTTGTCAATCAGTTGGTGGTGTTGGAGCAATTGTAGATGGTCTTGTTCATAGACAATTTTCTGATGATGGTGAGACTCCATCTAACAAATCAATTGTTATGGACTCCTTCACACAGATACATGATGATGGTGTAGGATTCTGGATTACTAATAACGCTGCTGCTGAATTAGTTTCATCCTTCACTTATTATTGTCACGTATCTTATTGTGCTACTCGTGGTGGTAGGATAAGATCTCTTGCTGGAAACAGTTCTTGGGGTAACTATGCGATTGTAAGTTCTGGATTTAACCAACAAGAGAAGCATAGAGCAGGTCAAATTGAAGGATTGATGTTGGAGTATGAAAAAGACTCTAAAGTAATAGGTGGTGATGGTACTGCTGTGAATGATCTCGCTGTTGGTGAGAGAATTAGAGGTAATACTTCAGAAGCAATAGGATATATTAACTCTATTCAGGGTGGTGATAAAACTCTTATCTACTATTCTTTGATTACTGCTGGACCTGCTGGTGTTGGTACTGGATTTGTTCAGAATGAAACTATAACAGGTTTGACAAATGGTACAACTGCTACTCTACATGCTAATGGACAGACTGCTAACAGAGGTCAATCAGGATTTACGATTGTTGCTTCTGGATTAAGTACTTCACCAACTCTTACTGCTAATGGTAGTATAGAATTTGTTACTGGATCTGGTAACGGTGGGTTTAATAATTCTACAATTACTGGTGCTGATCCGTTTACATTCGTGATTGATGGTGTAAGTCAGACTGGTGCTGATGGACGTGGTTCATTAACTGTTGATAGAGCACAGTGGTCAACATCTGGTGCTGCTCATACTGGAGGAACTAAAGCTTTAGTTCATTATCCTGTAGGTTCTGGTAGTGCTACATTCTTGACTCCTGCGGCTTCTGGTGATACTACTATTAACGTTAATACAATTTCTGGATTTAACCCTGGAGAGTATGTATTGAGTCCAACCAAAGAGTTGATGAAGATTGTAAGTCTTAACTCAGCAACTCAGATGACTGTAACAAGAGCACAAGATGGTGCTGCTGCTGCTTCAGCATATAATATTGGAGAACAATTAGTTTCTATTGGTACTACTAGTTTGTTGACTAACAGTGTTGAGATTTGGAAGGATTGTACTTCTACTGATACTGATATCAGAGTTGTAACTCCTACTCCATTCACCGAGAATGATTTCTATAAGATTGATAATGAGTTTGTTAAAGTAGTTGGAATATCAACAGATGCTACTGGTATTACTGTGTTAACTCTTGTTGAAGAGAAAGCTGCTAAATGTTTTGATGAACAGAATATTAAGATTCGTTATCTCTATAGTCAAGCAAGACTAACAGGACATGACTTCTTACAAGTTGGTACTGGTGGAACAGTTACAACTAACTGGCCTGACGTACCTACGGTAGACCCAATTCAGTCACAAGAAATTACTGAAGGGTTCCCTGGACGTGTATTCTATGTTTCAACTGACCAAGATGGTAACTTCCGTGTTGGTAAGTACTTCCGTGTTAACCAGGCAACTGGTTCCGCAACATTGAATGCTAGTGCGTTCGATCTATCTGGTCTAACTTCACTACAATTGGGTTCAATTGGTGCTCAGTTAGGTGCTCAAATTAATGAGTTCTCAACTGATGGCACAATGTCACAGAACAGTCCTAATAAGTGTCCTACACAATCAGCAGTTAGAACTTATGTTGGTATACAGACTGTTGGTACATTACAGGACGCAGTGAGTCGTGCTGATGCTGGAATTAAAACATCATTTGAATCAGTTGCAGCACCTACATTCTTTACTGCGAACAGTTAATGATATCTTCTTTATAAATACAAGAAAAGGAACAACTTTTAAAAATGGCATCTGGAATATTGGGGCAAGCTGCTCCTTCTGCTAGTACTGATACTACTGTTTACACAGTTCCTGCGTCAACTCTTGCTGTTGTTAATATAAACGTTCTTAATCGTTCAGGTGCTAACCCTGTTGATGTAAGAATTGCTCTAGCAACAGGTGGTACTCCATCAAATAGTGAGTACATTGAGTATGATGTTACGGTTCCTGCTAAAGGGGTTGTGGAAAGAACTGGTGTAGCATTAAATGATGGTAAGAAGGTTGTAGTGTATTGCTCAACTGGAGACACTAGTGTTAGTGTCTATGGTATAGAACAAGCTGCATAGAGGAATAACATGGGTAGGTACATTGGTTTAATTATCAACAAGGGAAAAGGTGGTGGAGGACTAGGTCCTACCGAACCTTTTACACGATCATCTGGTATTACTACAGATAGTAATAATAATGTTACAGCAGTAACATTAGGTGATGTAGCATATTCTGATATAAAGTATGATGCTAATGCGTCTACGGTTGGTTTAATTACTGGATTCACTGAAAATATTGGAGGTGTATCTAAAAAGTGGAGGCTTACATATGAAGCTGGCACTAATTTAGTAACTGTTGTTGAGGAGGATCCAAACTAATGGCAATTGATGTTTTAACCTATAATGCTTTACAGGAAGTAAATCAAGAACTTAAAAGAGAACTTGGTGATTTAACTGATCAAATCACTGAAGCTAGTGGTGGTGGAGGTGGTGCTGCTACTGCTGGACCTCCAATTGCTCTTCAATGTGAATCATTAAGAAAGATTGGTGAAGCTGCATACATGCTTAATGCCAATCAGTGGTGTATGATACCTACCACTATGGGTGCTTGTCCTGTATGTCCAAATGCTGGTACAGCATTTACTAATGGATTTAAAGTTTGTGATACTACAGGATATTTCCGTTGTGGTGCTAACTGTACTTGGACTGTTCCTTCAGGAACAACTTGTGCTAGATTCCAGATATGGGGTGCTGGTGGTGGATCACCTGAGTCTAGATGTTGTGGATTTACTCCTCCAGCTTCTAGTGGTGCTTATGCTTCTGTTATTATTCCAGTTTCTGCTGGTAATAACTACACACTTTGTGCTGGTTGTGCTTATTGTTGCTATGCTTATGGAGATGGATATAACCAATCAAGAGGAGATACATCTTATGTTCAGGGAAGTAACCTAAGTAACTTCTGTGCTCTAGGTGGATGGTCTGGATGTATGTTTATAGAACAGCAAGATAGAGCAGACCAAATGGGAACCTCTAGACAGATATGGTGTTATTGTAGATATCTTGGTGGATGTATTTGTAGAAGTGGTTCTTGGGTTTGTGCTGAGTATGACACACCAGGACAAGGATATCCAGAAGGTAGATGCTCTGGTGCTATGCCTCCTTGGGTTTCTCGTTGTGTATGTTTCTATGGAACTTCTACTGGTGGTAGTGGGGTCTATGGACACCGAGGAATGTGGTCATTCATAGCTCAAGACAACTTCATGCCTATTAATAGTTGGGTTTCTACAGTATATGGTTATCCAGATAAGTGCTGTGGTAGAGGTGGATGTTGGGTATGTAACTGCTGTGGTGGATTCTGCCAGAGTGCTTGGACTGCTGGTGTTAGGCAAATGCCTGGTGCTGCTGGATTCGGATCATCTTCATGTGGTGGTGGATGTACCTGTGGTGATGCAGGTAGAATGGGCATGGTTTGTGTTTCTTATAATTAATTTGTACACCTTATAAATAAGTAAAAGTAGACTGATACAATGGCAAAAATTACTCAATCATTTACTTACGCTCTGCCAGAGGAAAATTATGTCGCTGGTATTTCGACTACTAAAACTGGAACCTATACTTACATAGGACCAGATGAGTTTGATGTGGAGATAGATGGTGATGGATATATTATTAACTTTGATCAAGCAGAATATCCTTCTGATGATAGAAAGAAAACTGTTAAGGCTACCGAATCTTCTCAATTACCTATAGCATATCTTGCTAGAAATCATTGGGATGAAGAGGGGTTTGTTTGGACAGAAAATTTTGTTAATGAAACTATGGAGAATGGTGATGTCTACAATAGGTTAGATAATCCAGATCTAGATGATGTATATCATAAACCAAGATGGGATTCTTCTAAGGGTGAGTGGGTTGTAGAACAGATATTGAAAGAGCAACGAAATGATGCACAGTGGGAAGCGAAGAGAAGAAAGTCTTATGTAGAGACTTATTATTCACAATATGATTTTGGAACCGATGTTAATGCTAAGATAGATGCTTATCTTGTAGGAATTACATCCTTTATAGCTGCTAATCCACCATATAAGACTTGGAAGTATACTACTCAACCTACTCCACCTGATATTCCTAAGATAGATGCTGATATTATGAAGGCATTCAGTGGATTACCATTACCACATAGTTTTGCTTTAGGTGGTGGACCTACTTTAACATTTCCTGGCGAAACTGCGGAGGGTTAAGCACACATGGATGTATTAGTTTATAGTGCTCTCAATGAGCAATCATCTCTTAAGAAGCAGATTGCTGCCAAGCAAAAAGAATTATTTGATCTTAAACAAAACGCTGGCGGTGCTGGTGGTAGTGGATATCAATTAGGTCCAGATGCCGCATGGACTGCTGCTTGTGAGTGGTTATGTATGGATGGTTCTGGGTGTAACCTAGAGAGATATATGGTTTGTTGTCCACATGATACAACAAAATGGAGTAAAATATATGCTGGTGAAGGTTGGACGGCAGGATTTAAAGTCTGTGATACTACTCAAAATGGTGGATGTGGTAAAGGATGTACTTGGACAGTTCCAAGTGGTATAACAAAAGCAAGATTCCAACTTTGGGGTGCTGGTGGTGGAGCAAATCACCCATCTAAATGTTGTGGGTGGACACACTTTGGATCTACTGGTGCTTATCTTTCAGTTATTATTCCAGTAACTACTGGACATCAATACACACTTTGTGCTGGTTGTGCTTATTGTTGTTGGGGACAAGCTGGATCTGGTGCTAATAGAGTACCAGGATGCCCATCATATGTTCAGGGATGTAATTTATGTTATCTCTGTGCTCAGGGTGGTGATGGATCTATGGGCGAGTATTTTGGAACTAGATTAGGTGGAGAGAATCCTTGCTATCAACCATGTTATAATGGTAGTTATAGGGAGGTTCGTACTTGTTATTATGGTGCATCTATGTGTAGAAATAGTGGTGGTGATAGTGGAAACTTTGACGCTCATCCTGGATCAATCTATGCTGGTACTGTAAACATATCAAGTGATATTGCTGACCTTAATGGTGATGGAGAATGTACTTACAGTAAATTATCTCCAGAGAACTTAATTTATGGTATTCGTGGAATATGGGGTGGTTGGTGTAACCATACAAATAATTATGGTTGTAATTGTCATCCTCCAGTGGTTGGATTTCAAGATACCACACAATGTGTACAAGGATGGTCATCAAATACCTGTTGTGGTGGTGGATGGAGACATTCTAGTGGATATCTTCAGGCTCCTGGTGCTGGTGGATGGATGTCAACTTCTCATGGTGGTTGCCAGAGTCATTGTGGAGACATGGGTAGATTTGGAATGGTTTGCGTATCTTATAAGTAAACCAAAATCAACTTTTTATTTCAAAAATGGTGGAAAAAAATCTCCACCATTTTTTTTGTCTGTAGGGTCGATAGGTAGTAATAGCATTACATAACATTCTTTTCTTTGTTGACTATATAATAAAACAATGCTACAATATTAAACATTGAGGTTTGAGTTGAATGAAAAAAGCTTTCTTTATTAATGGTGGTAGTGGACGTGTACTTTGTTCCATGCCAGCGTTAGAAAAATATGCTGAGAAGGATGACGATTTTATAATCGTTGCTGAGTCTTGGGGAGAATTATATTTTTTAAATGAGAAACTAAGAGATAAGGTATATCAAATGGTTCATAAAGGACTATTTGAAACTATGTTAACTGATCGAAAGATAATATCACCAGAACCTTATAGAGTTAATCAATATTTTAATCAAGAGTGTAATCTCATTCAAGCATTTGATATTGAAATTAATGAAGTTGATGAGGTTAGAGATGTTGGTCCTATTAAATTATCTCTTAGTAAAGAAGAACAGATAACTGGACATAATATAGTAGCAGAAGTTAAGCAAACTTTAGGTAAAGATAAAACAGTAGTTTTCCAACCATTTGGTCAGGGAAGTAAGAAGGAAGGACAATTTATTTTTGATCCTACTGGTAGAAGTTTTGAAGTTTCAAATGTTATTCAAGTAATAGAAGAGTTAAGAAAAAATTATTCTGTTATTTTAATGACTGAGATAGAAATTCCAGGATGGGAAGGACTTGGTGTTGCTTGTCCTACTGGAATGGATCTTAATAAATGGGCAGGAGTAATTAATGCTGCTGATTATTTTGTAGGTTGTGATAGTGTAGGACAACATTTTGCCCATGCTATGGGTAAACCTGCTACTGTTGTAGTAGGATCAACTTATCCTGAAAATATTTCATATCCAAAGAATAAAAAGTTTACTATTATTGATAATGCTAAAGATAAGAGAAGGTATAGTCCCATAAGATTAACTTTTGATATATTTACTGAAAGAAATAATGAAGCTTTAATGTGTCTTGGGAGTGATGTTGTTAAGAAGATTGCAAAATCTATAAAAGATAAGATAGGTGTTAGTACTACAAATAATAAGACAATGGGATTAACTTCTCCACCATCTAATTCTGGATTTAAACCTACTCCAAAATCTAAAGAACCAGTAAAGTTTAACCCATCTGTTGGTGTTAATAAAGCTACATTAGAAAAACCTAAGGATACTTTATCTTTAAAACCATCTAAGTCTAGTGTAGTACCTATAAAATCACTATCTTCTGGTGGTAAGGGTGTTAAATATAATGGATTTCAAGCACCAATAAAACCATCAACTAAAAAGAAACCAATAGATCAGTTATTGGAACTTGAAACTAAATCTAAATCATAAATCTCATGAGTGTTATTCTTGCTTGTTCTCGTGGTCACAATTCTAGTACCACATTATTAATTGATGGTAAGGTTATATTTTATCTAGAAGAGGAAAGGTTATCTAGATTTAAAAGGGATGGAACGCCATTATTGGGTTTATTAAAAGCCTTTGAATATGTTAATCATATAGATCATTTAGTAGTAACTCATACACATAGGCATGGACCTAAGTGTGATTGGACTGGTGAGGATCTATATCAAGGTTGGATAAGGAAACTTTCTAAGCAGACTAAGATGCATGTTGGTCCTAAAGTTACCTTTATTGATACTATACATCATCAAATGCATGCTAGTTGTGGATTTTTAAATTCTGGATTTGAGAGTGCTGCTTGTATAAGTGTTGATGGTGCTGGAAGTTTTCTTGGATGTGAGATAACTGAGGATACTTGTTTTGAATTTGAAACTATTTTTAAAGCATCGTATGATCCAGAATTAAAATTTGATGTAGTCTATAAACATCTTGGTACGATGGATGCTATAGGTGTTCAAAACGTAGGTGAAAATAAAGAATTATTCCTTACAGAATACCCAGGTCTTACAAAAGCATACGAAGCAATAACTGAGTATTGTGGGTTCGATGCTATTGATGCTGGAAAAACTATGGGATTATCTCCATATGGTAAAGAGAATCCTAATCTTCCAGATTTGTTTAGGGGTGATTGGGTTAATAGAGAAGTATTCGTTCCAAACTATCCTAATAATTCCCATCTTAATACAGGAAGATATCCTATTCTTAGTGATGATTGTGAAAAAATTCTTCAAATACAGGAGAAGAATAAAACAAAACCACCAGTTGAAAGAGAGGAATATGGATTGTCTTCTCCCTATAATGATGATGAAAAATCTAGATTTTTTAGAGGTGGGTGTTCTGAGTATACAGAAGTACAGAAAGATTTAGCATATAAGATTCAGAAAGATACTGAAAATGCTATGATAAACTTGATCCAAAAGGCACATGATTTAACAGGAGAAAAGAACATAGTTATTTCTGGTGGATATGGTCTTAACTGTGTTGCTAATTATCAATATTGGAAACATTTTCCTGATCTTAATATCTATTGTGAACCTATCTCTCATGATGGTGGAACATCTATTGGTGCTGCTAAATTTGTATGGGCTACTGATGAGAAATTGACTAGTCCACCACCAAAAGTAACTTCAATATATTATGGACCACAATATGATCCAGATACTTATTTAACTTTTTATGATCATTTAGATGTAACTGATACTTCATATGATGATATTGCTCAATTAATTCGTGATGGTAATATTGTAACTATCTTCCAAGGAAGATCTGAGGGTGGTCCTAGAGCACTTGGTAATCGTTCTATATTATTTGATCCTACTATTAAGAATGGTAAGGATCTTGTTAATGAGGTTAAACATAGGGAGTTCTTTAGACCCTTTGCTTGTTCTATTAAGAAAGAGAATGTACATGAATGGTTTGATCTTCAGGGTAGAGATGAGACTCCTCATATGATGTATGCTGTTGAGTGTCAACCAGGTGTTGAGAAAAAGATCCCATCAGTTATTCATATCGATGGTACATGTAGGATTCAGACTCTTACTAAAGATGAGAATGAACATTACTACAATCTTATAGATGCTTTTGAAAAGTTAAGTGGTGTTCCAATATTGTTTAATACTTCTTTTAATCTTGGTGGAGAACCATTAGTAGAATCTATTCATGATGCTATTAAGACTTTAGAGAGTAGTCAGATTGAATATATGTATCTTCCTGAACTACAGAAGTTAGTAAAGATTCCTAATGGAGAATGATATTGTTTGGTGTAATGGCACATTCGATATTCTTCATCCAGGTCATATAGAACTATTCAAGGTTGCTAGATCTCTAGGGAACAAAGTAATAGTTGCTACTGATACGGATGAGAAGATTCGTATTGATAAAGGTGATCATCGCCCTATAAACAATCTTAGTTTTAGGGTTGCTATGCTTGAGGCAATTAAGTATATTGATGTTGTTCATACCTTTGGTAGTAGAAAGGAGTTAGAGGATCTGATTGAACTATATCAACCCGATATATTATTACTAGGTGATGATTGGAGGGATGGTGATGTAGTTGGTTGGGAAAATGCTGGTGAGGTAAGACATCTTCCTAGAGTAGGTGGATATGCCAGCAGTAATATCATCAAAAAGATTAATGAAAGTACTGTTACTGGGTGATAGTTGTGAGGACGAGTACATCTATGGTAGGTGTACTAGGTTAAGTCCAGAAGCTCCTGTACCTGTTTTAGACTATGCTAAGATACAAACTAAACCTGGTATGGCAGCCAATGTTTGTTTGAATCTTCAGTCATTTAATATGGATATTACATTCTTAACTAATCCTGAGAAGATAGTAAAGACTAGATTCATTGATGAGAAATCAAATCAACACATTCTTAGAGTTGATAATGAGGAGAGTGTAAAACCTTTATTAGTACCAGTATCTACGAATAGTTTTGATGCTATTGTTATATCAGATTATAATAAAGGGTATCTATCTACAGAAAAGATATTTGATATTGTAGAGAGTGCATCCTGTCCTGTGTTTATTGATAGTAAGAAGTCTATACTTCCTAACAAACCAAATTGCTTTATCAAGATAAATGATGTAGAATATGAGAAGTTAGATGACTATAGAATAGATAATCTAATAGTAACAAAGGGATCTCAAGGATGTATTTACAATAATACATTGTATCCAGCAGAGAAAGTCAATGTTTATGATGTTGTTGGTGCTGGAGATACCTTTCTTGCTGGTTTAGTGTATGGTTATCTAACGTATAATGATATAGAACAAGCATTAATGTTGGGTAATAGAGCAGCAGCAATTGCTGTCCAGCAATTAGGAACTTACGTTTTACAACAGGAGGACATTCATGAGATACTGTATAGACATTGATGGTACTATTTGTACACCAACTGTTGGTAGGGATTACCATAAAGCAGAACCGTGGAAAGATAGAATCGAGGTACTAAATAAACTTTATGATGAAGGTCATTATATAATTTATTTTACTGCTAGAGCGATGGGTAGATTTTCTGAGGAACCTCATTCTATTGCTTCAGTAAAGGCAGAAGGAGTTCTATTTGATCTTACAAGAGATCAATTAGATGAGTGGGGAGTTAAATATCACGAATTAATTATGGGCAAACCACATGCAGATTATTTTATAGATGATAAGGGTTGGCAGTGTGATTCATTTTTTGAGAGTCGTGGTATATAATGGGTTATTTTTTTCAAGATCTTAATAATGTACAGTTACCAGAACACCACCAGTGCTGGCAAGTTTATGTTCAACAACTAATTCCAGATGATATTATGGATGTGGTTGATGAGTATGTGATTGATAGAGAGATGGAAACTGCTGGTGTTGTTGGTGGAGCTTCTGCGGATGTTAGACGTACACAAATATGTTGGTTGCAAGATAGTGATTGTAAAGATGAACTTTTACCTGTTTATAATTATGTGTCAAAATTAGTTAGAAGTATTAATGATGATGTTTGGAATTTTAGTATTAAGGGATGGGAAGCTTTTCAATATGGTGTATATGATGAAGAGTATCTAGGTCATTATGATTGGCATATGGATATTTCAGCTAGACAAATAGAAGGATTGCAAAGAAAGGTTTCTTTTTCAATAGGACTAACTGATAAGGATTCTTATGAGGGTGGTGACTTAGACTTTATGCAGGGTAGTGACAGTGAGTATTCATTCAAACTTGGTAGAGGTGATATTGTAGTTTTCCCTTCATTCTTACTACATAGGGTAACACCAGTTACTAGTGGGTGTAGAAAGTCATTAGTTGGATGGGGATTAGGACCTAATTTTGTATGAATGATGAAGATATAAAATTTGTTCCCAAGGGTTGGGGTTATGAGAAGTGGATATGTAATACTTCTGAATATTGTGGCAAGCTTTTATTCTTTGCCAAAGGTATGAGATGTTCTTGGCATTATCACCTATTAAAAGATGAAACTTTTTATTTACAGTCGGGTAAGATACATCTCTTCTATGGTTTTGATAATGACATTTCATTATCTGATAGTATAGTTTTAGAACCAGGTGATAAATTTCATATTGAAAGGAAGATGAGACATCAGATGGTTGCTCTTGAAGACTCTGAATTATTTGAGTTCTCTACACAACACTTTGATTTAGATTCGCACAGAGTCTTTAGAGGAGATTAAGATACTGTGCTACGTTTATGAACTGATAGTCCCATACCTTCTGTGCGATAGTTAGATATTGATATTTTCCTTTTAGATGTTCTGGGAATGGAATGTATTCTATTTCTCCATTATATTTTGCTGCTATTAATTCAGCAACAAGTTTAAAACTAACTGGACTACTGGTTCCAAGATCATAGATCCCAGATGGTTTATCATTATTAAGAACGACTTCTACTATATCTCCAACCCAAATAAAATCTCTTAGGTACTTACCTGATCCTTCAAACAGTTTTAGTTTACCTGTTTCCTTTATCTGTTGTGTAAACTTATGTACAGGACTTGCTTGATCTCCTTTTTTATCTTCTCCTTCTCCATATACATTAAAGTATCTGAAACTCTGGATAGATGAGAACTTATCTAAGTTATCTTGTATGTAATAATCTATCTGTAGTTTAGTAATAGCATAATAATTTAACGGGGATATCTTATTAGGAGTAGTTGCGAACAAACTCTTTCTAGTATTACCATATACCGATGCAGATGAGGCAAACTTAACGTCTATTTGATGCTCTATTGCCTTCTCAAACAGTTCTATGGTGAACCAAACATTAGTTCTATGGAGTTTATCTATATCTCTTTCTGTCGTGTCTGAGATCGCTCCTTGGTGTAGTATAAGGGATACTTTATCCCAGTCCTTAAAGTATGCTATCCAATCCCAACAATCTTTTTCATCTACTGTAACTATTTCTTCATCAGAATGTTCTATCAGATACTTAAGAAAGTTCTGACCAATGAAACCTTTTGAACCTGTTAATATAATCATAGATAAATACTTAAAATTATTGTGTGTTTAAATGGCCTTTGGACTCTTAGGTACTATTATACCACCAACTAAACAAAATACTACTTGGTACACTGGAACTGCTGATAATTTGACAGTTGGTAAGATATCTGTAACCAGTAAAAATCCAGATAAAGCATTGATTCGTCTTGGATATTTAGATGGTGGTGAGATAAGATACTTTGAGTATAATAAACTTATTAGGTATCAAGAAACTTATGAAACTCAGGACATACATTTGGGTTCTGGTCAAAGTCTAGTAGTAAGATCTGATAAAACTGATATTAATTTTTTATATTATGGGCAAACAGTTAGTGATTATTTAAATCCTATAAAGTCTGGTGTTTTAAATAATATAATTTCAACTAATACAACACCAAAAACTATATTCGTTGCTCCTTCTGGGTCTAGAGTGAGTGCTACACTTTCAATGTGTAATCTAGGTTCTGATATTAGTAGAGTTAAGATTGGTATATCTGATGCTGGTCTAGGTGATTTTGATACTAAAGAATATATTGAATATAATATAACAATTAAACCAGGACAGACCTATACAAGAACTGATCTTAAATTACAAGAAGGACAAACTTTAGTAGGATCATCTGATAATGGATCTAGTATAAGTTTTCTTTGTCATGGTAGATTATATTATGCCATAACTGGATTGCCAGATAGTGATGATTTAATAGTTTTAGGTAAATCTAGATTCTCTGATAATGTTGGTATTGGTATAACTGCTGATCAGAATACGAGATTACATGTTGATGGAAGTAGTATAATAACTGGTGATGTTAGTATTACTGGTGGACAATTAGATGTTCGTAAGTCATTAACTGCAAGAGGTGATGAATCAAATTTATTTACGACTAAAGTTAGAATTAAGGATTCTAATATAGAGATAGGATTTCTTAATGCTGGTGCTTTTAGTGGTCAAGCAGTAGCTGGTAATAATACAATCACAAATGTAAGTGATACGTCTAGCGTTGCTCCAGGATTAATTATATCAATACCCAATCCCAATACTGTTACTATTCCTGCTGATACAAAGGTAACAAATGTTTACGGAACGACTGTAGAACTTGAGAATAATTTTACTGGAAGTGGAAGTGATTATGTAACTTTTGATACTGCTGGTGCTAGTAATTTTACAGCAGACGGTGGTGGATTAACTATTAAAGCTGGTGCTGATACAGATAAAACTATAAAGTGGCAAAATAGTAATAATAAATTTAATTTTAGTGAAGGTATAAATCTTATTGCTGGTAAAGAATTTACTGTTAATAATGTGGCTGTGTTAACTCATGATCAGGTGTTAGGGATGGGTATTACGATGCATTATCCAGCAGATTATAGTCCTGCTGGTGTCAGTACCGCACATATACCAACACAAAAGAGTACTGATGATTTAATACATGCTAGACAAAGAGACGTTAGCTTATCAGCATTTTTTGCTGCTGGTATAGATTTTTAAGTTATAATTGCTACCTAAATAATTTTTTAAAAACTATAAGAAATGAATTTTACGATTTATTCTAAGAGTGGTTGTCCATATTGTGAAAAAGTAAAACAAGTAATGTCGTTGACAAAACTAAGTCATGTGGTGTATAATTTAGAGGATGATTTTACAAGAGAGGATTTTTATGCTGAGTTCGGTCAGGGATCAACCTTTCCACAGGTAATTTGTGATGACACGGGACAAAGACATAAAATCGGAGGATGTACTGAAACAGTTCAATTTCTTAAGGAAAAGAAAATCGTCTAAGGTAAGTATAAATAAACCAGATTATGATATTAATCGTGGGTTTGAATTCATCTTAACAGGAGGTAAACAAAAAACCAAACCATTACATATTACCACACTTAAAATAGGAGGACGAGACATGTTAGCAATAAGTTTAGTATTTGGATCTTTTCTAACAGTATTGTTTCTTATAGTGGGAGCCATTGGTGGTTGGGTTGCTAGAGAATATATGATGAACTATCAGGAGGTTCCTAGAATACATCCTGAGATGTTTGATGGTAATGGAAACCTAGTTCCAGATGAAATTGTAGCATTCAGATTTGAAAATTATGACAACGACCAAGAAGAAGACAACGACGACTAGAAAGAAGTCAACAACAGCAACTAAGAAACCAGCAACACCACAAAAGGTTCCTGATTTACCAGTAAATCCTTTTGTATTTGAGGTTTTAAATGCTGCTTCTAAGATGAGAAGTAAAGCATTAAAAGTAGAAGTTCTTCAAAAATATTCTCATCCATCATTAAAAGCAGTTTTTATATGGAACTTTGATGAGACTGTTATTTCTTTATTACCACCTGGCGAAGTTCCTTATGCCAATAATTTAGAAGATGAAACAGCTACAGGGACTCTATCTGAAAAGATTGAGGATGCTGTTAGTAAGATGGGTGAACTTAGAACTACCTCTTTAGGGTCTCAGGATCAAGGTAAGGCAAGTATTAGAAAAGAATTTCAGAAGTTTTATAACTTTATAAAGGGTGGTAATGATGGATTAAGTGGTATTCGTAGAGAGACCATGTTCATTAATATTCTTACTGGATTACACCCATTAGAAGCAGAGATTTTAATTCTGATAAAAGATAAAAAACTGACTGATAAGTATAAAATTACAAAGGAGATTGTATCAGAAGCATATCCAGACATTACTTGGGGTGGTAGATCATGACTGAAGAAGTAGCAACAAAAGAACAAAAGAAACTAGAACCTAAACCAGAACCTAAATTTGAACCTTGGACTAAGGAAGAGAAAGAAAGTTCTAAAGACAAATATTGCTGTGAGATTTTAGTTTCTAATGGTACTTTAGAAGATGTTAATTCTACACAAGTACCTACTGATGCATTTGTTGTCAAGTATATTGTTGATGATAAAACTATTTTAGACTTAACTAGAGGATCAAAGACTAAGATCTTTGATATGTATTGGGATAAGTTTAAGGGTGGATTGAAAGATATCCAATATGGTAATGGAAATATCTCACCTAAGATGTGGGGTTATCAGTCACCTACCAGAAAGAAAAAGAGGAAGTAAATGTGTCTTGTTTTGAATTATTTTCAACCAAGATATGGGTAAAAAAATTAGATATAGATATTCCATCTTTACTTAATACTTTGAGTCATCCAGAGGGAGGACACTTGGAAGGTTTTACTCACTTTGTACATGATGGTCTATCTAAAGCAATAAAAGATAATATACCTACATATGAAGATATAGAATTACCTGAAACTTATCTTCAATATTGGGCTAACTATAATTTACCAGGTGATTATAATCGTAAGCACCATCATAGTGATACTATTTTTCTTCTTTCTGGTGTTGTTTATCTTAAGGTCCCACCAAATTCTGGACGTATTTCATTTCATGATCCTAGAGGATCAGTAGTGGAATCAATTGCCGATTATAAGTATTATGGATATGAACCCGAAGTTTTTATAGATCCAGAACCTGGTATGGTAGTATATTTTCCTTCATGGTTAGAGCATGAAGTTGAAAAGAATGAAAGTGATGAGGACAGGGTATCAATAGCATTTAATATTATAAGTAAAGATGAGTTGGATAGATATAGAAACATGGAAAATTGGTGTGAACAGAATGCTATTGCTACAAGGTACAATGGAAACACAGAATACTATACTGCAGGTTAATTATGCACAGTTTTGATTTGTTCCCAACTAAGTTGTGGATGGGTAAATTAGATCTTGACATCTCATTAGTTTTAGATGAATTAGTAGAGTGGACTGAGAATGGAGGAGCAGTTATTCATGATAATAAATCTATGAGTGCTAAGGGTGATGATTTTCATTGTGATGCTTTAACTAAAGCAATAAAGGATAATATACCTCAACGTGAAGGTTTAGGATTACCTGAAACATATATTCATTATTGGGTTAATTTCAATTTACCAGGTGCTTTTAATTATAGACATCATCATAGTGATACTACAGTACTCTTATCAGGTGCTTGTTATCTTAAGGTCCCACCAAATTCTGGACGTATTATATTTCATGACCCCAGAGGAACTGCTATAAGTTCATTAGCAGATGCTAGGTATAATGGGACTGAAACTACAATTAGTATAAATCCAGAACCAGGTATGATAGTTTATTTTCCTTGTTGGTTAGAACATGAGGTTGAAAAAAATGAATCTGATCATGAAAGAGTATCCATAGCATTCAATGTTTACAGTAAGTATGAGTGGGACAGGTATAAGTCACAGCAAGAATACATTATAGGGAAGTTTAGTTAGTAGAAATTATGAATTGTTTTGATTTGTTTCCAACTAAGTTGTGGATGGGTAAATTGGATCTTGATATTCCAAAGGTAATGGATAATTTGGATGATTTATCCAATTATGATGAATTATCTCAATCTATAATGGGTAATATGCCCAATCCTAATGGTATAGATGTATTACCTGAAACATATATTCATTATTGGGTTAATTTTAATCGACCAGGTGATTCTAATCCTAGACATGATCATACTGATCATGTTATACTTTATTCTGGTGTTTATTATCTTAAGGTTCCACCAAACTCTGGACGCATTTTATTTTCAGATCCTAGAGGTCTTACAATAAATTCGATGGCAGATGCTAGGTATTATGGATATGAACCTGACATTAGTATAGATCCAGAACCTGGTATGGTAGTCTATTTTCCTTCATGGTTGGAACATGAGGTTGAAAAAAATGAGGGTAATAGTGAAAGAGTTTCGATAGCATTTAATATTGTTAGTGCTTGTGAGATTGAAAGATATAAAGCAATGGATTCTAAGTTTAAGATGAGAGCAATAAATGTAACAGGAACTGAATCTAGTGCTGGTGCTAACGATTATAAGGAATTTTTCTCTACCTGACCAAAATCGAACTTTTTTTCCCATATATCCCGACAAAAAATCGGGGTAATTTTTTGCTCTGTAGGGTCGATGTAGTAAAACGACATATTACTTGACTAAATAGTTCAAATGTGTTAGTATTAACACAACGTTCATCTCCCGTATTGGAGACGCAAGTAAGCCGACTCGGAACGGATCGTTCATCTCATGAACATTTTATTCGCTGCTGTTACATCAACTGCATTTACAGGTCTTTTGACTTGTGAACAAGCGAATGGTATTATCGAAAAGATAAAACCATCTTTTGACCATAGATCTGAGATTGTGCAAATGATCAAAGATTCTAGTGAAGAATGTGATTGGGACGCAAAAGCCGACTAAAGGAACGGATTAAAAACCCTACTACTTTGGAGTAAAGCCAATGGCAAAAGTCACTTACCGTGGAAACGAGTACGATACAGAAGAGTATCGTTCAATGCTCATAGCAGAGCATAACAAAAACAGAAACTTCGATCTAATGTATCGTGGTGTTAAAGTTTCAAAGAAACTTACTGCTGTTTAGTTCCACAGAGCAAAACGATTAAGAAGGGGTTGTACCCCTTCTTTTTTTATGCTATAATATATTCAAATTAATTTAATTATGGCAAGTAGAGGAAAACGATTAATTAAGTTGTTGGAGGGATTAGTTTCTCAGGAACATCTTTATACAGATGAAGAATTGAAGTCTATGAAAAGCCAAATAAGGGTACTTAAAGAAGAACTTGCTATTATTGACAATAAGTTATCAAAGGGATTTAAATGAACGTTAAATTTGTTAGTATCACACCCGATGCTGAGAAGATGATGGCGTATATCGCTAGGGTATCAAATCCTTCAAATCAGCAAAATGAGAATTATTCGGGGTTATTAAAGTATTGTATTAAACATAACCATTGGAGTGTATTTGAACAATCCTCGATGACTTTGGAGATCGAGACGACGAGGGGAT
>Ga0111541_10000100_pt1 | contig 24479 bp, 24 predicted proteins | sample Knorr_S7_td_DCM__FD_83039 | JGI IMG/M metagenome (GOLD analysis project Ga0111541, IMG submission 83039) | Marine microbial communities from Southern Atlantic Ocean transect - Knorr_S7_td_DCM_ad_131m_LV_B (version 2) (version 2) | ecosystem: Environmental > Aquatic > Marine > Oceanic | place...
CCTCCGAACTTTCCTCTTCCTCGGTCACTGAATCAGAAGCATCATCTGCCTCCGAACTTTCCTCTTCCTCGGTCACTGAATCAGAAGCATCATCTGCCTCTTCTATAACCCCACCTGATTTTTCAATCAATGCCTGAAGAGCATAAGCAAACTTCTGAGGCAAAGCATTCAGTAGGCCGGCAAACTGCTGCATTGGAGCGACTAAAAGTCCAGCTAATTGTGACAACAAAACATCTCTAGGTGCTATTTCAGCTAGTTGATTGATTTCCTCAACTGTTAATCTCCGATTCTCAAGAACTCCGCCCTTTATGACTAAAGCTTCATTTTTTTTTGCAAAATCCTTCAATGCTTTTGCTACGGAAACTGGATCACCTGAAGTGCCATCTGGTTTTTTACCTACAAAAGCTATTGCAGTTGGTCCTGATAATAAATCATCAATCTCCAAATCAAGATTTTCAATTGCAAAACGAACCAAAGTATTTTTATAAATTTTGTATTCACCACCGACCTCACGTAAAGACTCTCGTAAGGACGCCATCGCTGGAACATCTAAATTTCTATACTCGGTCAAAACAAGGGAATCAGAATCAGAAAAACGTTCTCTTACTTCATCCACAACAGCAACTTTTGCCGCTCGTGCCTCTGACATCGCTCACCCTCTCCCAAAATCGTTAACACACACCAAAGAATTTCAGACAAGTCTGAAACCGATCCGGAAGGCTCTCCTGCTAGGGCAAAAATCGTTCTGCATATAAATGCAACCCAGAGGTCTTTGGTGAGCGTCTCTATTGTGATAGTTAGGCTATCTAATGACCATCAATTCACAAACCAAATTTTTAAGTGATCAAATAAATTAGTTTTTTATAATTATTCAATTATTCGGGATGGATCGATCCTGACTCCAGGACCCATGGTCGAAGAAACAGAAATGGTCTTGATGTAACGCCCTTTTGTAGATGCAGGCTTCAATCTTTCTAGTTCTTCTACTACTACATGCAAATTTGATACTAAATCATCTAATGAAAAACTGGCTTTCCCTATTGGTAAATGAACATTTCCATGACGATCAGTTCGAAACTCTACTTTTCCACCTTTAAAATCTTCAACAGCCTTAGCTACGTCTTCAGTGACTGTCCCAGACTTAGGATTCGGCATTAGCCCTCTTGGCCCTAACATTCTTCCAAGTTTTCCAACTGTAGCCATCATTTCAGGAGTTGAAATCGCTATTTCAAAATCAAGCATTCCGCCTTCAACATCCGATGCTAAGTCATCGGCTCCAACATGATCAGCGCCTGCTTCCCGTGCTGCATTTGCGGCTTCACCTTGTGCGAAGACTGCAACACGAACTGTTTTACCTGTACCTGATGGCAAGGCGACTGTGCTGCGAATCATCTCTTCAGTTTTTCTAGGGTCAACTCCTAAACGAACAACAAGGTCAATAGATTCATCAAACTTTGTTTTTTCAAATGACTTAACTACTTCTAAAGCTTCACGACCAGAAAAATATTGATCTGGATCGAACTTCTCAAGAGAATTCTTATACCTCTTGCTATTACTCATTTAGCCTTTCCTCCCGGCTCCCTCAATTTAAAAAATTCTGTTGAGGCGAGGTCCTCCTCTTTACAGAATTACATTAGATATTAAAAAATGTTTATCTCTAATTAACTGCTATACCCATACTTCTAGCTGTTCCTGCAACTTGTTGTTTCGCGCCTTCAATATCAATTGCATTTAGATCAGGCATTTTAGTTTCAGCAATTTCTTCCACTTGATTCCAGGTAATAGAACCAGCTTCCTCTCGCCCCGCTAAGCCTGAAGCTTTTTCTAAACCAGCTGCTTGGCGAATAAGGAAAGAAGTAGGCGGCGTTTTCGTGACAAATGTAAAAGACCTATCTTCATAAATAGTTATCTCTACAGGAATTATTTGCCCTCTTTTATCTTCAGTTTTAGCATTATATTCTTTACAAAAATCCATGATCGCAACACCATGAGGCCCAAGAGCCGTACCCACTGGTGGAGCAGGAGAAGCTTGTCCAGCTGGAATCTGAATTTTCACTAAAGCTGCTACTTGCTTTTGTGCCATAACTTTTCTCTCTTAATTTTTCCTATTATTTTTCAAAACTTTTAAATAAACAGCGTCACAAGTCTGCTGTAACCCACGCGTATTGGCAACCTATAAATATTAGAGTTGGGCAATTTGTGAGAATTCTAACTCTACAGGAGTTTCCCGACCGAAGATATCAACAAGAACCTTTACTTTTAATTGATCTTCATTAATTTCAACAATAGCTCCAGAAAAATCTGCAAATGGACCTTCCTTTACTCGAACTGTTTCATTCAGTTCAAAACCAAGCCTTGCCCTTGTCTTTTTAGGAGTATCAGGTTTTGTCTCATCTGGAACGTAAAGAAAGTTTTCTACTTCTTGTCTGCTTAAAGGTGATGGTTTACCTCCGGCTCCAACAAAATTGACAATCCCCGGTGTATCTCTAATAGCAGCCCATGAAGCATCATCAAGAAAACATCTAACCAATAAATAGCCAGGAAACATCTTTTTTGAAACACTTACTTTTTTACCATTTCGAAACTCAACTACATCTTCCATCGGAATAACGATTTCAAGAATTCTGTCTTCCAGATTCATTGATGATGTTCGGGTTTCTAAATTCTGCTTAACTTTGTTCTCATAACCAGATTGAGTGTGTACAACGAACCATTTCCCAGGGCGATCATAAGGACTCTCTTTTTTTGGTTTTAAATCCTCTTCTTCAAAAAGTTCATCCTCATCAATAACAGCAACTGAATCAGCGGTAGGAATGTCCACCTCTTCTAATGAAGATGTTTCTTCTTCATCTCCTTGCTCCAAAGAACCTGTAGGGAGCAAATCTTCCGGTTCTGTATTTTCATCAGAGGTCTCAGAGTCTTCAACTCCTGCATCATCTACCTGAAGCAAGTCAGACTCAACAACGTCGTTTTCGGATTCAATATTAGAATTCATCAGACATCAAACAATTCGAGTACTGATTGGGAAAATAACCAATCTAAACCTGCAACAATTGCGGTAATAGCCACAATTGTAATTACTACTACTACTGTATAATTTGTAGTTTCAGAACGAGTAGGCCAAACAACTTTCCGGAGTTCTGAACGAACTTCTCGTGCGAATTGAGTAAATCCAGCTCTTTCTTCATTATGTGATGCTTGTTGAGGCTGACGTCGTTCGCGTACGGGTTCTCCTTCAGCATCCACCTCTCCTTGACGTTGGAGCATACGTTTTTGTTCACGGTTCATCGACATAGAAATCTCATATCTTTATATTTACCTTAAATCAGGTTATTGGCCTAATAGCCATTACGTGCTTTTATGGAATAATCTAAAACCAATTGGCAGGGCAGGAGGGACTTGAACCCCCAACCGCCGGTTTTGGAGACCGGTGCTCTACCAATTGAGCCACTGCCCTTTGAACCAAAAAGAAAACAAAAGAATTCTAAAAATCGGTTCATTGGCAGGATACCAGTGGGGTTTGATGAGGCCGCACGAGTTTTAGATGAACATTCCATTAGAAATATTAATATTTAGCGTTCTTCTTTAAAAAGAACATGCTTTCTAACCACTGGATCGTACTTTTTTAGTTCAATTCTTTCACGAGTATTGGTTTTATTCTTCGTAGTTACATACGTATATCCAGTACCAGCTGTTGAACGCAATTTAATTATCGGACGCTTATCACTACCCATAACTGTTAAACCTTCTGTCCTTGTCGACGCATTTTAGCAACAACACTTTCAATGCCTCTTTTATCAATTGTCTTTATTCCCTTAGTGCTCACATTTAGTGTTATCCAACGCTTTTCGCTAGGTAACCAATAACGCTTACGTTGAACATTTGGGTTCCAACGCCTATTAGTTCTTCGGTGCGAATGCGATAGCTGTTTGCCAAACCCCGGTTTCTTTCCGGTTACCTGGCATACCTTAGACATCTTTAACTCCTGAAACATTTAGATTTAACCACTCACCTGATTTGGTTTAGCGGACTATAAAACGATAGCAACAACATAGCGAGTCGCCACCAACAACCTTGTATTGATTAATCTAATTTAACTAGTAGCGACGGACAGACTTGAACTGTCGACCTCGCGATTATGAATCGCGCGCTCTCACCAACTGAGCTACGTCGCCCCGAGCCCCCTGACAGAATTGAACTGTCGACCTTCTCCTTACCATGGAGACGCTCTGCCGACTGAGCTAAGGGGGCCACAGCCAAAGGCTTAATGACATGATGCCACAGGAGTACGGTTACCCCAACGTCCACTTACCTGCCGTAAAGCCTTACTACAGTCAGAGTATGGAAAAAGAGATACAAATCCGCCTAGCTAAACAAAAAGATGTAGGGGCAATCCGAGAAATATATAACCACGAAGTAAGAAATTCGACAGCAACTTTTGATTTAGTTGAGAGAACCACCCAGGAACAAGAAGAGTGGCTTGATGAGAGATCAGGAGCCTTTAGCGTATTAATTGCTGAAATTGGCGACAAAATACTGGGTTTCGCTTCTCTTTCTCCTTATAAATCAAGAGCGGCTTATAGAACAACTGTAGAAGACTCAATTTATATAAATGAAGAATTTAGAAATCAAGGCATAGCTGGCAAGTTGCTCTCTCATTTGTTAGAAGTAGCAGAGTCAAGCGGATTTCACGCTGTAATCGCGAGGATTGGAGGCGCCAATGAAGCAAGTATCTCTCTCCATCAAGGATTTGGTTTTGAAATTGTAGGTACCGAAAAAGAAATAGGCAGGAAATTTGGAAAATGGCAAGACGTTGTCGTTATGCAAACGATAATAAATGCCAGTGGTCCAGAACCAAAATAGTTCTGGACCACCTCTTGTGGGCCGGGGAGGATTTGAACCTCCGAAGGCATACGCCGACGGGTTTACAGCCCGTTCCCTTTGGCCACTCGGGCACCGACCCCTTATCGGATGCTAATAGGAGCATAAGCACACGACACCTGTAAGTTACATTCATAACAAACAAGTAAGGTGATTACATGCCATCTTTTGACATTGTTTCACAGTATGACCAACAAGAAGTTAGAAATGCGGTCGACCAAACAGAACGTGAAATAAATAATCGTTTCGACTTCAAGGGAACTAACTCGGAAGTTCAACTGACCGATGATTCCATACGAATCGAGTCCTCAACAGAAGATCGACTTAATGCTTTACAGATAGTGCTTGAAGAAAAATTAGTGAAAAGAAAGGTTTCCTTAAAAACGCTTTTATGGCAAAATCTGGAACCAGCTGCTGGGGGAAGAAGTCAGAAAGTGGCGCAACTCCAATCAGGTATTGGGAGTGAAGATTCAAAATCGATTAACCGCCAAATAAAAGACTTAGGTATTAAAGGAATTCAATCGCAAAACCAAGGCGACCAAATAAGAGTGAGTGGGAAAAAACGCGACTCTCTTCAAGAAGTAATCACGTCTCTAAAATCCAGTAAACTTGAATTACCGCTTCAATTTATAAACTTTCGCGACTAAGAAATAGGACCACTACCGACTGTTCCTTGATTCCAAGAACCATTTCGAAGTCTTTCCACCCTCTCAGCCGTTGGTGGATGAGTTGAAAAAACGCGACTCCCTCCCCGACCACGAGCCTCTGCTTTAAGTGGATTCACAATGTAAGAAGATGCCTGGTTTGGGTCAATTCCCGAAGGAATACGACCAGATGCAATTTCTAATTTTTCCAATGCTCTTGCAAGTGGTTCTCCATCTCCGATAAGTCGTGCTGCTGTGGCGTCAGCTTTATATTCTCTAGTACGACTTATGGCTGCCTGAATAAGCATTGCTGCTATTGGAGCCATAATTGCAAACGCAATTTCACCTAATGGATTTCTGTCTCTGCCACGACCTCCACTGAACATAGCTGCCCAGAAAGCCATACGAGCTATAAGCGTTATTGCCATCCCGATTGCAGCTGCAACAGAACCTATTAGAATGTCACGATTTTCAACATGACTTAATTCATGAGCTAATACTCCTCTTATCTCATACCAGTCAAGATTGTCTAAAAGACCTTGGGTTACAGCAACAGCGGCATGTGCGGGATTTCTGCCCGTTGCGAAAGCATTCGGCTGTTGATTAGGTGAAATGTATAACTTCGGCATAGGTAATCCGGCTGCCGTAGATAGCTCTGTCATCACTCTGTGATATTCGGGGTAATCAGATGGCTCTGCTGGAACTGCTCGAGCAGAAGCAATTGCAAGTCTGTCGCTAAACCAGTAACTTCCACCAACAAAGATTAAGCCAATCACAAGACCCAAAATAAGTCCGCTAGAACCACCAATTGCACCCCCTATAACAATAAAGAGACCACCTAAAAGTGCTAACAAACTAAAAGTCTTTGCAGTATTTATCATTATTTACCTCGTTTTTCTGGGGAATGTAACAATATCTAAAATTTGTTTACTTCGTAATATCCTGAATGAACATAAATAGAAGGAACTTTCTGTTCCCAAAACATTAAAAGATTTCTTGGATCATCATCGAGAGCAAGTTTAGGTTTATATCCACTTTCAATTAAATCGCTTAATAAATCTAACTTGACTTCTGGGGAACTACGGTCATCTTTTTCTTCTCTCATCAAAAGAGCATCCCAAGAAATTTTGTTTTGATTCAACCAAAAAACAGTTTTTTCGAGAAGATAAGAGGGCCGCGCTGTCATTAAGAAAATAGGTTTAGATACTGCAAGGCTTTTCACAAGTTCCCGACCTTCTCTGAAGACTTTACTATCTAGAGCAGCTTCAAAGAATTCTTCCCATTTTTGATCCTCACCGTTTAAAAAGTGTTGGTGAGCCGATGCATCAGCTATCACACCATCTATATCAACCACTAGAACAAAGCCAGAAGCAGGTTCTGTGTTCCTATAAATTATCATTAAACGTTATTAGTCTTCCTCTGGAGATTCAGCTGCTCTAGTTCTAATCTCTTCAACAACCCCTGAATCAGCCAAAGTAGTCGTATCACCCAAATCTCTCCCTTCAGCAACATCTCGTAAAAGTCGTCTCATTATTTTTCCGCTTCTTGTTTTAGGTAGATCAGGAACTAAAACAACTGTTTTGGGCCTAGCAATTGGACCTAACTTGATTGCGACATGAGAACGTATCTCTTCTCCAAGTATGTCTGAAGGTTCAAAAGTACCTCTCAAAATCACGTATCCAACAATTGCCTGCCCAGTAGTGGAATCTGCAACTCCAACTACTGCCGCTTCAGCTACTGAAGGGTGATCCACTAAAGCTGATTCAACTTCTGCTGTTGAGATGCGATGACCTGAAACGTTCATAACATCATCGACTCTTCCCAGCAGCCACAAATAACCATCTTTATCTAATTTCGCTCCATCACCGGCAAAATACTTTCCTTCAAAACGTGACCAGTAAGTGTCTTGATATCTCTCAGGGTCACCCCAAATACCTCTCAACATTCCGGGCCAAGGTCGTGTAATAGTCAGATACCCTCCTCCTTGTTTAATTTTCATTCCATCATCATCGACTACTTCGGCAAATACTCCGGGTATTGGCTGACAAGCAGATCCTGGCTTAGTTGTAGTCAAACCTGGAAGTGGTGTAATCATGTGACCTCCGGTTTCCGTTTGCCACCACGTATCAACAATCGGACATTTTTCTCCTCCAATATTTTCGTGATACCACATCCATGCTTCTGGGTTTATCGGCTCCCCTACTGTTCCTAAAACACGCAAAGAGGACAAATCATGCGAAGCAGGTTCTTGTGCACCCCACTTCATAAAAGTCCTTATAGCTGTCGGAGCGGTATATAACTGGGTAACTCCATAGCGTTCAATAATGTCCCATAATCGATCTTTAGACCATTCTGATGAATCGTCTGAACGAAAATCGGAACGAGGAGTATCCGGTGTACCTTCGTATATCACTGATGTGCAACCATTGGCTAAAGGGCCGTAAACGATATAACTATGTCCGGTAACCCATCCGATGTCTGCTGCACACCAATAAATATCCTCCTCGCGATTTAAATCGAAGGTATATCGATGCGTGTACATGACTTGAGTTAAATATCCTGCAGTTGTATGCATAATGCCTTTGGGTTTTGCAGTTGTACCCGATGTGTAAAGCAAATAAAGAAGATCTTCACTGTCTAATGATTCGGCAGGGCAATCAGGGGCTACTTTTTCAACGAGTTCATGCCACCAGTGGTCACGCCCTTCAATCATTTGTATTTCTGTATCACACCGGTTAACAACTACTACGTGCTCGACGGTTTGAGCACCATTTTCTAATGCCGCATCAACATTTGTTTTTAGAGCAGATGGAACCCCACGTCTATAACCTGCATCTGCTGTAATTATCAGTCTCGCTTCAGCGTCTTCACATCTATCGATTATTGCATCAGGTGAAAAACCTCCGAATATAACACTATGAACCAATCCGATTCTGGCGCAAGCAAGCATAGCCACAGGAAGTTCAGGAATCATTGGCATATATATAGCCACTCGATCGCCCTTATTTAAACCAAGTCCTTTAAGGACATTTGCGAATTTAGAAACTTCTATAAGAAGATCTTGGTATGTAATTTTTCGAGTGTCGCCAGGCTCTCCTTCCCAATAATAAGCAACACGTTCTCCGTAACCAGCTTCTACGTGACGGTCTAAACAGTTGTAGGAAATATTAAGTTGACCGCCTATAAACCATTTTGCGAAAGGTAGTTCCCATTCAAGCGTTGTATGAAAATCCTTGTCCCAACTAATCAACTCCCTCGCCTGTCTGGCCCAAAATGCTTCATAATCAAAAACTGCTTCTTCATGGTGAGAAGAATCATTAAGTAATGCTTTTTTTACAAAATCTGAATCAGGTGGGAATGTTCGATCCTCAACGTAAAACTCTTCGATTGTTGATTCGCTCATTATCTCTCCCTTGGTTGATTAGGTAATTTTAGTCAAAGTCTGGGGGTTACTTACCTAGTGGGGTTAAAGGGTTTTACAGTTTCTGGTTGTCTAACCAACCAGCGGCAAATTCCACTCTAGAACAAAAAACCCCCCTAAACCTTTAGGATCAAGAAGAGCTTCTGCTTCAATTATCCTGCTCCGTGCTTTAACGGCTTTTAAATCACCAACCGAAGAAAATTCTTTCCATATTTTGCGTCCCTCCTCCACCAAATTATCTATCCCTTGGTTTTTGAGAAAGTCTCTCTGGGTGGATAAGGAAGCACCTTCTGGCATTTGATCAATAGCCACTTCGACTGTGAGATCTTGATTCCCAATATCATCAAGAGGATTATTGCCCCTTGCATGATTTTTAAAAGTCCGAAGCCAAGAATCTTGATGTCTTTGGCTCATTTCCTGAGTTGTAGACCCATAATCAATTACCAGTAGCGATCCCAAAACTATTCTGTCTAATACATTTTGAACCCAGTTATGAGCTTCAGTTTGAATTGGTATTCGTGCCCCTTTAAAAGCTGGAATCCCAACTGATTCTTTACTCTCACACATTAAAGTCTCAACAAGTTGATCATTCATAAGACCTATACGTACTTCTTTCCAACATTCACCATCTCCTTCTAAAAGATCAAATGGCAAATTATCTAAAAGTTCATTTGCAATGACTACACCCACTAAGGGGGCATCAGGCATATCAGCAGCCGAAATAAGTTTTTCCGAAACTGGTTGCTCTCCTCTTAATTTCTGAGAACGTTCGACCATGGTGTAAGTACCATTTTCAAGGCAAGAGGGTTGAGCATCAATTACTGCTCTAGCAAGAGTCCCTCTGCCCGCCCCGACCTCAACTACCTGAAAGTTTTCAGGTTTATTTAGTTTCAACCATGTCTTATCCAACCAGTTTGCGATAAGAGAACCAAAAAAAGGCCCGACTTCAGGACTTGTTAAAAAGTCCCCTCGCCGCCCCGCGCTTCCTCTTTTGCTATAAAAACCGTCATCCAAATCATAAAGACATGATTCAACAAAATCAGAAAAAGAAAGAGGTCCAGATCTTTTGATTCGATTTTTTAAATCAACAGCTAACATGCCACTCGTTTGTTGTCTTAAACACCAAATGCCAACAGGCTAACTTCAGTAAAACGAGCTACTAATTGAGGAAAAATTCCGAATAATAAGGTAACCAATACGCAAATAGCCAAAGCAGATACAAGTGAGGGTGTTACTTCAATGTTGTTTAAATCCTTTTCTGAAGGGTCATCGGCCCACATCTTACGAGCAATGGTCGCATAGTAAAAAAGAGCTATAACAGAATTAATGGCTGCGACGACAGCTAACAAATAACCCCAAGTTTCTCCAGAAGTTGCTAAAACTCTAAACACTTCGAATTTGGCGAACCATCCTCCCAGAGGAGGTATACCTGCAAGGGAAAATAAAAAAATTGTCATAGCAACTGTCAAGCCGGGAGCAAAATGAAAAGCTCCCGAAAATGAATCAATTTCTGCACTACCAGTGCGTCTAGCCAAAGTGATAATTACTGCAAATGCACCAAGGTTCATGGCTGCATAAATAGCTAAGTAAGTAACAATGGCAGAAAGAGCCTGGTCACCAGTGCTTAAACTATGCCCCGCTACAGCTAAAGGAGCAATCATGAACCCTGTCTGAGCAACACCAGAGTAAGCCATAAGACGAACTATGTTTGTTTGTCGTAATGCAACCAAATTACCTACAGTCATAGAGAGTGCTGCGAGTATCCAGATAAGCGGTTCCCATATATTTGAAAGTTCATAAAAACCAACAAAAATTAAAGCCAATAAAGCAACAAAACCTGCAGCTTTAGAGGCAACCGAAAGAAAAGCTGTTACGGGTGTCGGAGCCCCTTCGTAGACATCAGGTGCCCAAGTGTGAAATGGAACAGCGGAAACTTTAAATGCAAAGCCAGCTACTACAAAAACAATTCCTAATGTCATTACAGAACTAGAACCATTTCCAGCATCAATAGAATCAGCAATCTCACTTAACACTGTCGTTCCACTAACTCCAAACAAAAGCGACATCCCGTAAAGCATTACTGCCGATGCAAAAACACCCATAAGATAATACTTCAGACCAGCTTCATTAGATTTAGGATCACGCTTCCTCCACGCAACCATTAAATACGCAGGAATCGAAAGTAGTTCTAAAGCTACAAAAACAGATATCAAGTCTCTAGACGAAGCCATCATGATCATTCCCATCAAGGAAGCCAAAAGAAGGCCGTAGTATTCACTCTCCCAATAATCTCCATCAACTATGTAGTTAGTTGATAAAAGAATCACTACATATCCTGCTAAAAGAAAAATAGCTTTTAGCACTAATGAAAAATTGTCAACCACATAAGCGCCATCGAAAAGCACCCTCTCGGTTCCATCAATACCAAGAGTTAATAGAGGTATTGCTGTGGCAAGAATTCCTAAACCAGATAAAGCAGCCATATAAGGGCGTGCCTTTTCCAAAAATAAAATGTCTAAAAGTGTTATAAGAACGCCGACAGAGAGTAGGACTATTTCAGGAGCTACAGCGTGCCAGTCAATTGCAGGACGTTCAAACGCTACGATCATAAGATTGGTCGACACTTCTAACCCTTCGATGCCGTGTGATGATCAGAGTCATGATTGCCTAAACCATAAACTTCAGAACAATGAACTGACTCGATTTCTTCATGAGTTAATTCATCTACATCAATGGTCAGACAAGGTGTCAAAGATGCATCTACTGCTGCATCTGTAGCTCTGAAAACAAGATTTGGGTAAATACCTATCGCCAATATCAAAGCAAGAAGAGGAGCCCATGCAACCCATTCTGTTTTTGTGGCATCATGGATATTGGGATCTTCCGCAAATTCTTCTTTTGGAGTGCCAAATGCTGATCTCTGAAGTAACCATAATAAATAACCGGCAGCAAGAACTGTTCCTAATGCTGCTATCACCATAAATGTTCTAAAGATTTCTACTGGCAAACCGTTAGCAGGATTATATGCAGAAAGTATTGCCGGAAATTCTCCCCAGAACCCTGCGAGTCCTGGCAATCCTAAAGATGCCATCGCACAAAATCCTAAAACCCAACCCATTTTGGGTGCTTGTACGAGCAGGCCACCTAGTCTCTTAATTTCTAAAGTGTGATAACGCTCTTTCATCGATCCTGCTAAAAAGAAAAGCATCCCTGTTATAAGGCCATGGGCAACCATGCCCATAATGGCGGCATTAATTCCGAAATCCGTAAGAGTCGAAATTCCAAGCATTACGAATCCCATATGAGCGACTGAAGAGAAGGCAATTAATCGTTTCATATCTGTTTGCGCCAAACAACAGAATGCTCCGTAAATTATTCCTATTACAGCCAATAGTCCTATCCATGGGGCCCATTCAACTGCTGCATCGGGAAGTAGAGGAATTGCTATTCTCACAAATCCATAAGTTCCAAGTTTCAGCAATACAGCAGCAAGTATTACAGATCCAACAGTCGGTGCCTCCGTGTGAGCATCAGGCAACCAAGTATGGAATGGGAACATGGGAACTTTAATTCCAAAACCAAGAAACATTCCACCAAATATCCAAAGCTGTGCCGTTCGAGAAACAGCATTAGCAACAACGTTGTCAGCAATTTCACTGAAAACAAATGACTCTGCTCCTGTCAAGAAAAAGAGAGAGAGGAAACTGACAAGCATCAGTGCTGATCCAAAAAGGGTGTACAAAAAGAATTTTAAGGAAGCATATTTTCTGTTTGGCCCTCCCCAAACAGCGATCATAAAGAACATTGGTAGTAAAACGACCTCGAAGAAAACAAAGAAAAGAACCATGTCCTGCGCGACGAAAGTGCCTATCATGCCTGTCTCCAAAACAAGAATCAGTATTAAAAATGTTTTCGGATTTTTGGGATCAGGAAAATGGTTCCAACTGTAAACAATACAAAGTGGGACTATGAGAACTGTGAGCAACAACAAAGGTAAAGAAATTCCATCAAGTCCTACAACATAACGACTATGAATCGCATCTATCCAACTTTTGTCTACAACATATTGAAGCTTTTCTGTGGCATCAAGATCAAACCATATGAGGAGCATTAACCCCACAAAGGCAACCCAAAGAGAAGTTATAAGAGCAATGATTTTATGCTCGTATTCTTTTTCTTTTGGAATTAGAAACATAACTAACGCACCTACAAGGGGTGAGAAAGTGGCCACGGTAAGGCCCCAACTATCAAGCAAGTTATCCATGTTTAATATCTCCTACACAATGACTATTAGTAAACCGGCTAGAATCGTCGCAGCAGCAAACAAAATGGCTGCATAGCTCTGAACTTTTCCGGATTGAATTTTGCGAAGTTCTTCACCGCTATCCGATGAAATACGACCAGAAGCATTGACAAAACCATCAACAAGGTTTTGATCTATTTTTTCATAATTAAGTTGACCAATTTTTACTGCAGTTCGACCAAAAGTGTCGACAGTGCGATCTAAGATTTCTTGGTTAGACCGATAGGCCAACTCTGCTATCGGTTCTTTAACGGCTCTGGTAATAATTCCGGTGTATAAATGATCTAAGTAGTATTTGTTAACTAGAAGTGTGTGACCCATTCTCGCTAAGGTCAACCGTGTGGTAAGCCCATCTGGTAACTCTGTCAGACTTTTACCACTCTCTTTTGAGGCTTTTTCTACTTTTACGAAATAGTAATTCCATGCAAGTGAAATCCCAGCTATTACAACAATTGTCGAAACTATTGCTAGCGACCAGCTCGGGGTAGCATGTGCAATTTCCGGGAAATACCCAGCTACAGGTTCCACATAATGGCCGAATCTTTCCTGCAGTGATTTGGGAACAAGTTGAAATCCCTTAGGCAAATTCAGGAATCCAGCAAAAATTGCTAATACCGCCAAAATCCAAAGCGGAATAGTAATTCTTGGGCCAGATTCATGTGGATGGCCATGGCCCCTAAATTCGCCAAAAAATGTTAAATAAACGCATCTTGTCATATAAGCAGCTGTCAGAGCAGCTGTAATCATTCCCATTATCAACATGAACGTATAGGAGCCATTGCCATTTGTGCCTCCTAAAATTCCCCAACCCCCCGTTCCGGCGAGTATTTCGTCTTTAGACCAAAATCCAGCGAAAGGTGGAAGACCCGCTAGAGCAATAGAACCGATTATGAAAGTTCGAAAGGTTTGCGGCATTACTTTCCTTAGCCCACCCATATCTGATTTCATGTCAAAACTATGAACTGAATGTGCAACAGATCCGGAACCTAAAAATAGGCAAGCCTTAAAGAAAGCATGGGTGAAAAGGTGGAACATTGCTGCAGTCCAAGCTCCTACACCTAATGCCATGACCATGTAGCCAAGTTGTGAAATTGTTGAATATGCAAGAACTTTTTTGATGTCTCTTTGAACAAAAGCTAAACATGCTCCCACAAGTGTTGTAAACCCTCCGATAAGAGCCATTAAATTTATCGAACTTCCTCCTATGGAAAATCCTTCAAAGAAAACACCATAAAGACGAGCGATCATAAAGACTCCAGCTACAACCATGGTCGCTGCATGAATAAGTGCTGATACAGGTGTAGGTCCTGCCATCGCATCAGGTAGCCAGGTATGCAAGAAAAACTGTCCAGATTTCGACATAACTGCAGCCATAAGACAGCAAGCAGCTATTAATAAAGTGCTGTGTGAAAGCAGACCTGATGAAGCCAACGCGTTAGTCGTAACTATAGAAAAAGACCCGAAGGAGTCTGGAATCATTTCCCCCGAAGCAAAGAATAGGATTGTTACCCCGATTAATAAGCCCATATCCCCAACGCGGTTAGTTAAAAACGCTTTTAATGCAGCGTTTGAATTGTCTTTTTCTTCCCACCAGTGACCGATCAATGCAAAAGAGCATAAGCCTACAAGTTCCCATGAGACCAGAAGCTGCAGTGTGTTTTCAGAAATTACAAGTAGAAGCATCGAAGAACTGAAAAGGGAAAGAAAGGCAAAAAAGTGTGTGAACCTTCGATCACCAGCCACATAATCTGTCGAATAAATATGAACTAATAAAGAAACCAAAGTAACTACAAATAACATCATCACTGCGGGACCATCGACAAGAGTTCCGACAGAAAATTCAACGCCTCCTGTTATAAACCAAGTTGCTGTATTGACCACAGCTAGAGATGGCTCACCATGCTCACCATGCTCACCATGCTCACCATGCTCACCATGCTCACCATGCTCACCATGCTCACTGCTTATAAGAGTCTGACTTATTTCTTCACCGTGAAAATTATCGCGATGGTCCATCCAAGCGAACCCGGTACATATTGATAGAAGAAATACAATCAACAAAGCAGCTATCCCAAGCTCCGAACCTCCACGAGGTAAACGTTTCCCAAAAAAAAGTATTCCAACAAATGACAGAGCCGGTATAAGCGGTATAAGCCATGCATTCTGTAAAAACCAATTTCCTTCTTTAGTTATTCCTAACGGAATTGAAGTTACAGACGAGGTCGTAGCTGCTAATAAGTCAATCATCACATTAGCCCTTCATCGAATCAATTCCGGCAAGGTCTATATTACGACGATTGCGATAAAGCAATAAAACCATAGCTAGCCCTACACCTACTTCAGCTGCTGCCACTGCAATTACAAAAAGTGCAAATACCTCTCCCGGAATAGCTTCTCTGAAAGCGGCAAAAGCAACAAGATTTATATTTACTGAGTTAAGAATCAGTTCTATTGACATTAAAACCATGACACCATTGCGTCTTGTCAATACTCCATAAACTCCAATGGAAAAGAGCACTGCAGAAAGAATCAGAAACTGATTTAGTAGCATTACTGATCCCTTCTCGCTATAACAACTGATCCAATTAAAGCTGCAAGCAACAAAACTGAAATCGCTTCAAATGGAATAATAAACTGACCAAAAATAGAATCTCCTATATCAGCTGTAGTGCTCGGAGCCTGGCGATTTAATTCCGCATCTCGAAAACTATCTATGAACGATCCTGAAGTAACTGCAACTATTAAGACTGCTACTAAAACAGCCATTCGATTTCGTTCCCTTAACTCTCCCTCTTCTGTCCCAAATGAACCTTTTGTTAGCATTATTCCAAAAAGGAAAAGAACAATTATCGCACCTATATAAACAAGAATTTGAGTAACTGCAACAAATTCAGCCCCAAGGAGTATGAACATTCCTGCTGCGCCTGCTAGAACAATCACCAGATAAAGAGCGGCATGAACAATGTTTTCCGTTGTAACCATTTTCAACGCTGCGAGGATCATTACTAAAGCAATAAGTGCAAAAAAAACATTTTGAGCCACTAAAACCTCATCACTTGTTAGTGGATCCAACCCTTGAATCTGAGATAAAAAGAAACCAGTCATTAACGTGGAACCTTTAACTGTTTAGCCTCACTACCATCTTCATATTCTTCAAATTCGGGCACAGTTTCCATCCACTTTGATAGTTGATCTTTGTCATGAAGCAAGTCGGCCAATTTAGGTTCGGAAAATTCAAATTCTGGTGACCAAAAAAGAGCTTCAAAAGGACAAACTTCAACGCAAATACCACAATACATACAAAGCGCAAAGTCAATGTCGAAACGATCCAAAGCATTTTTCTGCCGAGGTTTACCACCAGGTCTTCTAGGTGGAGCTTTGTATTTATGTCCTTCAATGTAGATGCACCAATCAGGGCATTCACGGGCACAAAGCATACATGCAGTGCAATTCTCTTCGTGTAGTGCAATCACTCCCCTAGCTCGAAGAGTCGGTGCCTCCTTTACCCGAGGATATTGAACGGTGTGTGAACCTTTAGTTAAGGTTCTAACTAAAGTCTTAAAAGTAACGCCTAAACCTTTGATCAAACCCGGAACTTTTATCGAAATACCCATTAGAAAGCCACCTTCAATACACCAGTAGCAACAATATTTACCAAAGAGAGAGGCACTAGTACTTTCCAAGCAAGTTGTTGCAATTGATCCTCACGAAATCTGGGATACGTAAAGCGGAACCAGAAAATAAGGAATGAAACCAGCAACATTTTTCCTACCAAAACCAAAGGTCCAATAAGGTTGAAAAGATTACTCGTCGGATCTAACCCAGGTAAATACCAGCCGCCAAGAAAAAATGTTGCGGCTAACGCTGAGAAAATTCCAGCGGTGGCAAACTCTCCTATAAAGAAAAGCAAAAATCTCATTCCTGTGTATTCAGTTAAGTAACCAGTAACAATCTCTGATTCGGCAACTGGCATGTCAAAAGGTGGTTGAGTTAGTTCAGCTTGAATTGCTATAAGAAAAATCACAAAACCTAAGAACTGTGTAATTAGAAAAGGATTACCTATCCCTCCCCAACCAAAAATTTCACCATTTGCTTGAGCTAGAACAATTTCTTGAACGTTCAAAGTACCTGCTTGGATTACAACACCCATTACGGCTAAAACAAGAGGTAACTCGTATGCAACAAGTTGTCCTGCTGCTCGCAACCCACCGATTAGTGAGTATTTACTGGCGGAGCCCCAACCCGCCATGAGAATTCCTATTACCGAGATTGAAGACACAGCTAAGGCTAAAAATACTCCAGTATCAATATTTATGAACCAAGCATCTGGACCTGCTGGTAGGACTAAAACTAGTAAAAAGGTCGAAGCTAAAACCACAAATGGGGCTGCTTTGAAAACTACTCTGTCTGCAGCTCTTGGAAACAAATCTTCTTTCTGGAGAAATTTTCCAACTTCTGCTAAAAGCTGTAATGAACCATAAGGACCGGCTTCCATCGGTCCCAATCGACTTTGCATAAAACTCATCATCTTGAATAAATAAAGATAAACAAGAGTTCCCGCAGGAAGAAGTACTGCTACCAAACCCAGGATTGATCTAATTACAGTTTGCTGCCAGTAAGCCAATTCAATAGCTAAATTAAAAACTGTCATCGGTCAATATCTCCTAAAATGAAATACAAACTCGCCAAAATAGAAATCACATCAGGGACGTAAACACCTTTCAAAACCCATGGCGTAATTGAAACATTATTAAACGAAGCTGAACGTATTTTCACTCTGTAAGGAACCAAATCACCCTTAGAAATAATGTAATAACCCATTATTCCAAGAGGGTTCTCTGTTTCTACATAAGCTTCGCCAGGAGGAACTTTTATGATTCTTGGTACTTTAGCCATTATTGGGCCTGAGGGTATTCCGTCAAGAATTTGACCCACCATTTTGCAGGACTCCCTGACTTCCTGCAGACGTACCCAATATCGCGCAAATGAATCTCCATCGGGATGTGTCCAAACTTTCCAATCAAGCTGATCGTGAATCAGGCCCACTCCCCCATCTCTCCTCAAATCCCAATCAACTCCACTCGATCGAATATTTGCTCCAGAAAGCCCGTAAGCAAGACCTGTATCAGCTGGAATTATTCCAATTCCTCTAGTTCTGGTTTGAAAAATTTCATTCCCGACTACAAGATCCTCCATCTCTTCGCAAAAAGAATTAATACGAACAAGCACATCTTTAGTTTCTTGTATCCAACCTTTTGGTAAATCGTCTTTTACTCCACCTATCCGATCAAAATTTGGATGAAATCGCCCACCAGTCACTGATTCGATTTGATTTAAAACAAATTCCCTGTCTCGAAATGCATAAAAAACGGGGGTTGTTGCTCCTAGCTGAACTGCCATATCACCTAAGAACAAAACAACATTCGCTATTCGAGATAGTTCGAATAGAGCAGTTCTTATCCATTGTGCCCTTGCTGGAGCTTCCACCTCCATAAGCCTTTCGGCTGCAAGGATGAACGGCACCTCATTGGCGAAACTCCCCAGCCAATCAATTCTGTTTACCAGAGTTGTTACCTGCGGATAGGTTCTAACCTCTGTAAGTTTCTCATACCCACGATGCATGTAACCCATCACAGGTTCTGCGGACACAACTTGTTCACCGTCTAAACGAACAATTATTCGTAAAGTCCCGTGCGTAGCTGGATGCTGAGGTCCTAGATTGAGGGTCATACCTTCTGTTTCAAGTTCAATATTGACTCTTGCATCGCTTGCTTGATTTTCTATATAAGAAAGCTGCTGGGCTGAAGCTTCAGTATTCATCAGGTTTCTTCTCCTGATTCTTCGGTCTCGTCATCACTCTCTCCAGGCATAAGCTCTACGTCAACAATTCCAGGCCAAGGTTTAGCCCTTCTGGAAAGTAAAGGAAAGTCCTTTCGAAGTGGATGACCTTCAAATTCAGTCGGCAAGTAAAGATTCACCATATTCGGATGATTTTTAAACGAAATTCCAAACATTTCCATTACTTCTCGTTCGTGCCAATTAGCACCTGGATACACAAGAGTCCATGTATCAACTTCTGGAAAATCACCTTCTAAGTCAGCCTTTACATTGACCCCCATATCTGTAGCAGGGTTATGAACGCGAGCAAGCATTTGAAAACGCTTTTCCCCGCCTGCTACACCCCATTCCATTTCAGTTTCAACAGTCACTTCATCATCAAGATTATCTATAGCCGCATCCATCTCTCGACCAAATGGTGAGGGCTTCCAATCAATTGCAGAGAGGAAATTAAAGAAGTTCATTCCATGTTTCTCAAAAAGAATCTTTGCGGTTTCTGACCAAGCTTCTTGAGTTACTCTTATCCACACATCAATCTCGGGGTCTATGTGAGAATCAATAAAACTACTACCCAAATCTTGCGTGATGCTGTCGACAAAGGCTTCACGCTTATCGTCAACAATGAGTTCCTCTTGAGGCTCTGTTGACTCTTCAACAATTTCTTCTGCGTTAGTATCAGGTGACGACAATTGGATCTCGATTCCATCGATCAGTCATATCTTCTGAAGCTATTCGCTCTTGCAATAAAACAATTCCTTCTAGTAATGCTTCCGGTCTAGGCGGACAGCCGGGGACATAGACATCCACGGGTATTATCTGATCAACACCTTTAGTAACCGAATAACTATCCCAATAAGGCCCTCCACAATTTGCGCAAGACCCCATAGAAATTACATATTTCGGTTCAGGCATTTGTTCATAAAGTCGCCTTACAGCGGGAGCCATCTTGTCTGTAACTGTCCCAGATATGACAACTAAATCAGCTTGACGCGGGCTTGCAGGAAAAGGAATAACACCTAATCTCATAACGTCATAGCGAGGAGAAGCAAAGGCAGCGCCCATTTCTATTGCACAACACGCAAGTCCCCATTGATATACCCAAAGCGAATATTTTCGACTTATATTCAATAACGTGGTCAAAGGACCTGGCAATTTGCCATTTTCTACTAAACCCATCGTAGTAATCGCTTTCTCCAGGCGTAGAGAAGCCCCAAAGCCAAGATAAAGATAAAAATAAACATTTCGACTAAACCAAAAAGACCGTACACCTCGAGACGAGCAGCCCATGGAAAAATAAATACGGCCTCAACATCAAATAGAACAAACATCAAAGCGAAAACGTAATATCTAATATTCGCTTGGCTCCACATGTCACCTTGCGGATCAACACCTGATTCATAATTAATTCTTTTCTGGGGTGTGTCTCGACTGGGTCTAAGCAAACTTCCCAACCCTAAAAAAACGGATACAAGAAGAATCCCTACACCTCCAAAGATTAAAACTGTAAGCCAGTTGCGAAGAAATTCAGACATCGTTTTAAGACCGGTTTCCCTTTGATAAATAAGCAAAGCCAAAGCTGCGTACCTGACGAAGGTTACCGTAATTTATGGCTTTCGGAGGCGTTTGGAAGGCCTGAATGAAGTATTTCATTATCACCTAACCACCTACCAAAATTGGAACTGCGTCTCTGGTTATTTCTACGAACGGCCCAGGAATAAAACCTGTAACTATAACGACAATAGAAGACAGAGAGGTGACTACCCAGACTCCTTTTGAAACATGGATATCTTCAATTTTTCCTTCATTATTATCAGAATACATTGCCATAAGTATTCGAAGATATACATAAGCAGCTATAGCTGCTGACAGCATCGCTACGCCTGCAAGAAAATAATACTTAGTATCAACCGCTGATGAGATAACGCCGAGTTTTGCTATAAAACCTCCCGTGAAAGGAATTCCTGCTTGGCCTAATAATAAGATTGTGAATAGGGCAGCCAAAGCTGGCTTACGTTTTGCTAATCCTTTATATGCATCTAGGTCGTGATTTGAATCACCTTCGCCGCCTACGACTGTTGCTATAGCAAAACTTCCTGAAGCGAGAAATGTGTAGACCCCCAAATAAAACAGCACAGCAGATGTCCCATCCATATTTGATGATTGAACTCCGATAAGAATAAACCCTGCATGAGCTATTGAAGAGTAAGCAAGCATTCTTTTTACATTCGTTTGGACTACTGCAACCACAGAACCAAACACAACACTTAAACCCGAAAGCACGGCTAAAGGGATTTGCCAATCATTGACGTAAGATGCGAATGTCAAAGGGAAAACCCTTAATATTGCAGCAAATCCTGCGACTTTAACACCGGCAGCCATCCAAATAACAACAGGTGTTGGGGCACCTTGGTAAGCATCGGGAGTCCATGCGTGAAAGGGAAACACAGCTACTTTGAAACCCAAACCAACCAGCATTAAAGCAAAACCGATCATCAACATTCCATCTTCGATCAAAAGTGAAGTGGCTAGAAAGTTTCTGATTTCGACGAGGTTCGTAGTTCCAACAGCGCCATAAACCAAGGCAATTCCATAAAGTAAAAAAGCGGAAGAAAACGCTCCCAATAAAAAATATTTGATAGAGGCTTCTTGAGATTCAATTTTTCTTAAATGGAGAGCGACAAGAACATAGACAGCTATAGAAAGAATTTCTATTCCTAGGAATAAAACAATTAGATCGTTTGCGCCCGCCATCACTACGCCACCTGCAGCTGAGAGTAAAAGAAGAACATAAAATTCTAAATCAGGAATACCTTCTCTACTCAAATATGGACGAGCAAGAATAGAAGTTGAAATTAATGCGATAGCTATTAATGAAGTCAGAAAAATAGTAGAACTGTCTGTTCCCACAGAATTGTTTAAAAATGAGATCGGTCCATCATTTTGAATTCGGTTCCACATAGGGATTGATGAAAGTAAGACAAAAATTCCAGCTGTCAAACTAATACCAGGTGCTAACCAACTGATTTCTTTCTTTAATAAAGAAGAAATTGTTAGGAGCAATACTCCGGATACTGCAAGAACAATTACCGGTAGTAAAGCCCACCATACAATTTCAGGAGTGGGAACAGAATTAGAAGCAAAAAACATTATTAATGTCCCTCTTCTGATTTTTGTGTATCTATTTTAATTTCTCCTAAGGAGTGCCGGTTTACGGGCTCTTCGAAACCTGAAACGTGTTTTTCAATATGTACTACCAAAGTTTTTACAGAGTTTTCCATTCTGTTTATTACTGGTTTCGGGTAAACACCTAAAAAAACTATTAGAGCCAACAACGGAAGCAAAACAAGAGTTTCTCGTGTTTTAAGGTCAGTCATTTCTGCATTTTCTTTTTCTGCCGGACCGTGGAAAACACGCTGATAAGCCCATAGTAAATATAGAGCTGCCAAAACAACGCCTAATGTAGCTACAACTGCCCACCACCTATGAGCCGTAAACGTTCCTAATAAAATTAGGAACTCTCCTACAAAACCATTAAGACCAGGAAGTCCTATTGAAGAAAGCATTACCACAGTAAAGAAACCTGCCATAAGAGGTGCGGAATGTTGCAACCCTCCAAGCTCATCTATTTGCCTTGTGTGTCGGCGTTCATAAATCATTCCGACTAATAGAAACAATGCACCGGTTGAAATGCCATGATTTACCATCTGGAGGACGCTGCCCACAATAGCTTCAGTGTTTAAAGCGAACGTGCCCAAAACAATGAAACCAAGATGAGCGATCGATGAATAAGCAACCAGTCTCTTAAGGTCTTTCTGCATAGCCGCCACCACTGCGCCATAGATAATTCCGACTACTCCTAAGGTTAGAAAAACCGGTGCGAAGAAGTGAGAAGCTTCTGGGAACAAATATAAACCGAACCTTATTAAACCGTAAGTTCCAAGCTTTAAGAGGACGCCAGCGAGAATTACTGAACCTGCTGTTGGAGCTTCAGTATGAGCGTCTGGTAACCATGTATGTAGAGGGAAAATAGGAATCTTGACAGCGAAGGCAAGAGCAAAAGTTAAGAATATCCAACGCGCTGCTCCTTGAGTGATACTTTGCGATTCAGCAATCTCAACTAGATCGAAAGTGACAGAACCTCCTACATTATCCGCATGTAAAAACGCAACTGTAATGATTCCAACCAGCATTAGTGCAGAACCAGCCATCGTGAACAAGAAAAATTTTGTTGCTGCATAAGAGCGATTGCCGTGACCCCATCGGCTAATCAAGAAATACATGGGAACGAGAACAACTTCGAAGCAAAGGAAAAATAGGATTAAATCTAGTGAACAGAAAACTCCCATGACTCCAGCTTCTAATAAAAGCATCCAAGCAAAATATGAGCGGTCATTGTGTTCAGGGTCTACTGCAAGGAAGGCAATTGGGAATAAAATACCGGTTAAAACTATTAAAAATAGTGAAATTCCATCTACTCCAAATGACCAAGAAATTCCGAAATCACTAATCCAAGATTGTCGAGAAACAAATTGGAACATATCTGAGTGGTTTTCGTATTCGAAATCACTAAGTAACCAAAGCGATAAAGCACATGTAATTGTTGAAAATATTAGTGCAACTAATTTTGTTAAATCTTTTCTAGCGCGAGGTAAGAAAGCTACAACTAAGGCACCGGCGGTAGGCACAATTAGCAAAGAAGGAAGAACTGGAAAAGTTGCTGAAGAGGAGGCCGCTACTATGAGATTCATATTGTTGTCCTCGTTAAGAACCAAATAAGTAAACCAATAGCTCCAATTCCTATACCTAGTGCATAAGTTCTAACCAAACCATTCTGTGTACGTCGAAGTATTGAGGCAGTCTTTTTAACAATTTGACCTGTCCCATCAACAGCACCATCTATTACTTGCTTGTCGAATCTCGCTACTGCCGCGAATGCTTTAGACCCAGGTCCTCCCATAAATCTTGAAACTGTGGAATCGAAATTCCAGGCATTATGTAAGATAGGTTTTTCAAAGATTTGCTTATCAATTTTTTCTTTAAGATAAGTGGTAAGTCCTATGCCAATTCCTGCGACTACAGAGACTAAAGCTAAAAGTGCCAGTACCCATAAAGTAGAACTCGAAAGATGTAAATGCGTCTCATTGTGGAACGTTGCTGGTTCCAACCAATGCTCTAACCATTTAGTTGAAGATGAAAATGGTAATTGGATTAAACCTCCAACTACTGAAAGAACTGCCAAAGCTACAAGCGGTAAAGTCATAGTCCAAGGTGACTCATGCGGTTTAATCTCATCACCAGCATCACCAGCATCACCAGCATCACCAGCATCACCAGCATCACCAGCATCACCAGCATCTAAATATCGGGGTTTGCCGAAAAATGTGAGAACAAC
>Ga0111541_10000102_pt1 | contig 24443 bp, 15 predicted proteins | sample Knorr_S7_td_DCM__FD_83039 | JGI IMG/M metagenome (GOLD analysis project Ga0111541, IMG submission 83039) | Marine microbial communities from Southern Atlantic Ocean transect - Knorr_S7_td_DCM_ad_131m_LV_B (version 2) (version 2) | ecosystem: Environmental > Aquatic > Marine > Oceanic | place...
AGTAGTAAATGCTTCAAACTCTCCTACTATATCTGAGTTTGCTGGTGATAAGTACTCACAACCTGTTAAGGAATTATTCCCACAAACAAATAGGGATAATCCAGTATCTGACCCAGAAGAAACAAAATCATTTGCCGTTCCTGATATGATCGGTAAAGTTGTTGTTAATGATGTTCAGAAAAGTATAACAAAAGAAACTCTTACCAAATTCAATAGAGATGTTGATACAGGTATTGCACTTAGCAACATTGTTTCAAGTACAACAGGTATTGCACATACACTTCAATCAAGTGTAGATCATGGATTAAATAAGGCAACACTTGTAAGTATTGCAAATAGTGGGGCTGGATATGGTATTGGATCTGCTGTTGAAGAAACCTATTATAATGCTAATTTGATATCTATAGGTGCTTCTGTAACTGGTGTTAATGCTACTGCAAAGGTTACTGTTGCTCCAACAGGTGGTATTACTACTATCGAATTGATGGATGGTGGTAGTTCATTTAATGTTGGAAATACATTAGCAGTTGTTGGTATTGCAACTACAACTGGATATAGTCAAGCAACTGTTACTGTAAGTAAGGTATATGATAATACTGGTGATTCAATTAGAGTTGTTGGTGTATCATCTGCAACCTATGCTGGATATAATTCAACATATAGAGTTACTGGTGTTGGTACGCAAGGTAAGGAGATCTATGTAACATCTACATCTGCTATCAGTGGAGTTTCTACTACTGGTATCGGAGCAACAGCAGTAGATGGTTCATATTCATACCTAACAGGTGAATCACTAAGAGTTAGTTCAATTGTTTATAATAATGTCGTTGGTCTTGCAACAGTCACAACAGTAAATGCACATGGATTAAAAGTTGATAATGTAGTTGAATTTGTAGGGGCAGATCAAGCATTATACAATAATTCGTTTGTTGTATCTGAGAATGTAGGATTATCTACTTTCGTTGTTAATATTGGTGTTAATGCATCATCACCAGCAACAACAGGAACCATCTTTGCATATCGTGATGGTTATGCATCAAATGGTGGATTAATTACTGTTGATGATGAGAATTTGAATGGTCGTATGATTCCATCTTATGCTGGAATTACAACCACATTGGCAGCTGCTGTTACAAACACAACAACAGAAACTATATCACTTGATGGTAGAACAAGTCTTGATATAAGGAATGGTGATTACTTTACAATTGATGATGAGATTGTAAGAGTTAAAACTGCTCCAACAGGTTTGGGTGATGCTGTAAGTGTATTCCGTGGAGTATTGGGTTCTAAGAGAGCAACTCATATTGATGGTTCTTTGGTAAGAAGAATCTTTATCAATCCAATTGAACTTAGAAGACATTCTATTATTCGTGCATCTGGACATACATTTGAATATGTTGGATATGGTCCAGGTAACTACTCAACTGCACTTCCTGACAAGCATGATAGGGAATTAACTCCTCAAGAGGAATTATTAGCACAGTCAATCCGTAAGGATGGTGGTGTTAACTTCTATACTGGTATGAATGCCAAGGGTATATCATTCACTGGTAATAAGAAGTCAAGTAGTATTACAGGAAAAGAAGAAATCTTTGATACACCAGTTCAGACAGTAACTGGTGAGGATATTGGAAATCTTGAAGATCTTAATGTAACTCAGGCAACTGAAGGTGTATTCTCAAGATCAATTAGAGTTGAAGGTGGCCCTGATAACAAGGTAGCAACTGAGTTTAATGGTCCTATTATTGTTAACAATAAATTGACTGTTAATTCTAGTGAAGGATTTGAGGCTAACTCATTATTTTTACAAGGTGATAAGACGGTATCTAGAAAGTATACTCTTTCTGGTTCAACTCCTACTCTTGCAGGTAATCCTGGTGATATTACATACTTCTCTGATCCATCTCAAGGTGGATATGCTGGATGGATTTACAGTGTAGATAATGAGTGGAGAAGATTTGGTAGTGTTGGTCTTGCTAAGGATGCGAATGTAAATGTATTTGATCAAGTAGGAATTGGAACTACAACACCTGGCACAAATACACTTCAAGTGGGTGCTGGATTATCTATCATCTCGGTAAGTGGTGATGGTAGTCTTGGTATTGGAAATACTGCTAGTGGATATAAACTTAATGTAGATGGTAATACTAATATTGCTGGTATATTAACTGCAACTTCTTTTGTTGGTGATGGTTCTGGATTAACTGGAATAAATGCAGCAGCAACTGGATGGACTAATTATGTTGGTAGTGCAGCATCTATAACATATAATACCAATATTGCCAATAATGGCCGAGTTGGTATAGGACTTACTATTCCAAATTACCTCCTTGGGGTTGGTGCTGTAGGAACAGGTGATACTACATTAAATGTAAATGGACATGCATTATTTACAGATCAGATTGATGCTAATACAGTAAATATTACTGGTATTCTTACATCAGTAAATTATAACTTACAAGGTGCATCTAGTAAGATAACTGTTGGTGTTATTACTACTACTGATCTTAAGATTGGTTCTGGATCGACTATTTTGGCAACATCTGCTGGTGGAATTGGTATTGGAACTTTATCAGCAAGAGCTAATTTGGATGTTGAAGGTCATACAAGACTTAAGACTTATTCTGAGAATGTTGGTACACTTTCAATTGCTGCAAATGTTGCTACAGTTGATTTGGGTTCTGCACAGACATTTAATCATACTTTAACTGATAATATTACAAGTTTTAAGGTAATTAATGTACCTTCTGGATCTTCATCATTCGTTATTAAATTTACTCAGGATACAACTGGTGGTAGAACGGTTGATATAGATACATTTGTAGATGAATCATCAACTACAGTACCAGTTTACTGGCCTTCTGGAGTTGTACCTATTGTCACTAGTGTTAATTCCAAATCTGATATCTATTCATTTAAGATAATAGATGGCGATGGTTTAAGTAGTGCAGGGTTATTTGGAGTTGTTACTGGTCAAAACTTCGGTTAATAAATGGAACAAAGTTTATTTACAAATATTCCGACTTATTTGGATCTTAATGGTCCAAATTTGTCGTTTACGGTCAATCCATCAGGAACCACCAATGGTAATCCTAATGGAAGTTTATCCCTTATAGGTATTGCAACAGCATCATTTCCAAATGTTGCTGATAATGCAGGATCTTTAGCATATCAATGGTATGAAGTTGGTGTGGGTAAATTGACTGATGGTGGTAGAATTGCAGGAAGTGCTACAACTACTTTAACGATTAGTAATTTAGTAACACCTGGTGATAATGGAAGACAATTTTATCTTGAAGCTGATTATGTTCCAGCACAATATATCACTGGAAATGCAATTAATGAACCTTTAAATTCTGGAATTGGTAGTATAACTGTATCTGATGTTATTGAAATTACAACACAACCAATTCCCATCACAGGATTAACAAGTACAAGTCATGCTTTTAATGTTGCATCAAATTTGAGTGGAGATACTGAAAATTTATCATATCAATGGCAGGTAGATGGAACGGATGTAAGTGATGGAACACTTGAAAAGAAAACTGTAGATGTCCTTAGTTCTACAACAGTTGATAGATCGGTATATGCAAATAATGGATCAGGATCATTCCCTCATTCTATAACTGATTTTGGTGGTACAGGTGAGTATAGGATTTGGTCTAATCCAAATACTCAAGCTTCTTATTGGGATGCAGGGGCAACAAATAATGGAGGGGTTAATGGTATTACTGAATCATCTAGGATTCTTTGTGCTGAACAGTGTTCAACTGCAACAGGAACCCAAGTAGAACTTGGTGATTTTGCAGAGAATTTGAATGGTCTTGATATGTATAAGATAGATGTTGTATCAGGAATTAATAGTACAAGAGTAACAGAACAAACATTTACAACTGGATCATTTACCATACCTGCAAATGCTAAAGATATTAGAATAGATCTTGCTGGTGGTTGTGGTGGTCGTGGTGCAGATACTCATTTACATAGTGGTGGAAATGGTGGTGATGGAATGTCTGCATGGTTTAGTATTCCAACAAGTTCATCCGCAAGAATAGTTTATATTGAGGTTGGTAAGAATGGAAATGATGGATTAGTAGGAACAGCAAGTAGTGGTGGACTTGGTGGACACGGTGGAGTTTTTGCTAATGGAGGTACAGGTGCAAAGTCTGGTTCTACTGGTTTAAATGGATCTGGTGGCGGTGGCGGTGGTGCTACTTGGGTTACTATTGGTGGTAATAATGCAATAGTTGTAGGTGGTGGTGCAGGTGGTGGTGGAGCCAGTGAATCTGGTGCAGGAACCGATGGTGCTGATGCAGGACCAACATCTGGAAGTATACCTTTTTATGATTTATTGGATACTGATACTTTTGCACCTACAGGAGGTAACTCTGCTGTTACATCAACTGGAGCTGGTGGTGGTGCAGGTGGAGGAGGATGTTATTTTACTCATAATTCTACTAGTTACACTGCTGCAACTGCAGGAACTTCTGGATCATCTGCAACAGGTGGTAGTCAAGGGCATAGTGCATATAGAACTAGTTTAGCAACTTATCTTGGAGGTTCTTATAATCGATATGAGAAGTCTCGTGGTGCTGGTTCTGGTTGGGCATTTCTTTCTTATACAACTACTACATCATCTAATACAAATGATACAAAAACCACTACTGTAAGTGGTGCTGAAACTGCATCATTGACATTAAATACTGATAAGGTTGGTGTTGCATATACTGTTGGAGTTCAAATTACAGCAACAGCAAGTAATTCTCCATTAACATCTGATATTGTTGGATATAATGTAGTATCACCGTTTGATCAAGCTATTGTTAATATAGAAGCAATTGGAATTACAACTTCTGCTTCTCTTTCAACAATTAATTTGAGTAATGGTTCGATAACTCTTACTTCTTCTGATGTCAGAACTGACAATACAAATGCCATAAGAAATTATGTATTATATTCTCCTGAGAGAGATATTGATGTTGAAATGGATATGTATGGTGGAATGGGTAATACTGGTACTGGTGGCGGTGGTCCTGGAAACGGTGGATATTCTAGAATTAGATTTACAATAGAAAAAGATGTTGAGTATGTAGTTACTGGATTATCTACTGCGATTGGTTCTCCTGCACTTTATAGAAAGGCATCTTTACTTGCTCGTGTTGGTCAAGGTGGAAGTGCATCTAAGACTGCTGGAAATGGTGGTGGAAATGGTGGTGGAGTTGGAATAGCAGGTGGTAATGGTGGTGGATCAAATGGTGGTACAGGTGGTGGCACATTTGGTGGAGGAACTGCAGGAACAAATGGTACTTTTGGTTCTATATTCCAATCTCCTACTGTATATCCAGGTGATGGACAAGCAACTGCTCCATTTAATGGTGTTACTGTTGGATGCACTAAGGGAATCTATTGGGCTCAACAAGGAAAGACCCCATGTGAGGATCTTGGAAGTGTTCAATTTAGATTGGATGATGGATCTCTAGTTTCTAATACGACTTCGACCATAACAAGAGGGTATAAAGATGGATATAATATTATCGAAACTGCAGGAGTAGGAGTTGGTAATGGTGGTAATGGTGGTAATGGAGCTATTGGTGGAGTAGGTGGTGGTGATAGTAGTGGTGGAGGTGGAGGATCTGGTTACACTAGTGGATCAGTGACTGTTGTTACTTCTACTTTAGGTGGTAGTTCAGGTGAGGCACGAATAGTACTTAGAGAAGTATAACTATAAATAATAAAAAATAGGGGGAGAGTGAACCCGAAATAACATGGCTGTAAACAAGAATTTTGTAGTAAAGAATGGTTTAGAGGTAGGAACAGACCTCATTCTTGCTAATACTACTAACAGCAGAGTTGGTATAGGGACATCCTTACCAACAGATACCCTCCATGTGAACGGAGGAATCGCTGGTACAGATTTTGTTATTTCGGGAATAGGTACTATCCCAACGTTGAAATCAACGGATGGTACTATTGGAACTCTTTCTGCTACTACCATTTCAATGGGTAGTACGGCAGTAATAAATTCCGCAAGACAGTTACAAAATATTGCGTCATTAGATGACACAACTACAGCAACTATTGAAGCTGCTATTGAAGCAGGCCCAAATACGTTTGCTAATTTAAATATTTCAGGTATATCAACATTCGTTGGTCTTGCTACCTTTGGTGGTGGTTTAGCCGTTCAAGCAGGTGTATCTACATTTGATGGAGAAGTTGATGTTAATGGTGGATTATTAGCAAATAATGCAACAATAGAAGATTTAACTCTAGGTAGAGTTGTTGTTGTTGGTTCTCTTGGAAGACTTGAGGATGATGCTGATTTAATATGGGAGAAAAACACATTAACTTCTACTAATTTACAAGTTCTTGGTGTAACCACCACTACTGGATTGTTAGATGTTAATGGTGGAGTTAATGTTTCTGGTACTGCTACGGTAGATGTTTTAAGTGTAACAGGTAATTCTACACTTACATCAGCAGTAATTGGTGGAGTTAGTACTCATAATAATGGTGGTATTCATGTTACTGGTGTTGTAACTGCCACTGCTTTCCACGGAGATATTTCTAATACTACTGGTGTTAGTACAAACTTTACGGCATCTGTTGGTATTCAATCTGGTGGAACAGGAGTTGGTGTTGGTATTACAACTCTTAACTTTATTGGTGCTGGTAATTCTATATCTGTAAATTCAGGTAATACTTCAATAATTGATATTGAAATTGCTGGTGGAGGTGGTAGTGGTGCTGGTGCAGCAACGAGTGTTGGTACTGCTGCTCCTGAAGATCCTGAGTTGGGACAACTTTGGTATAATAATGAAGTTGCAAGAACATTCGTCTACTATGATGAAGTAGCGATTGGTATAGGTGCTAGTGCATATTGGGTAGATTCTTCACCATTTGATAGTGATGGCCAGTTTTTAAGCAAGACTGGTGATAATATGACAGGTGCTCTTGGTATTCAAACAGGATCTCTTGCTGCACCAGGACTTTATATTAATGGATCTACAAATACTGGTATCGCAGCATTCAAACCAAATGAATTTTCATTCACATCAGCAGGAACAGAAAAGTTCAATGTTAATGCTACTGGTGCTAGAATTGTAGGAACAACTACGGTTACTGGAAATATTAATGCAGTAGATGGAGTATTTACAGGTAACGTCACTGTTGGTGGTACATTAACCAAGCAAGACGTAACTAATGTAGATTCTGTTGGATTAATAACTGCAAGAGCAGGAATTGATGTAACTGGTGGTGGTATTGATATTGCAGGTACAGGTGCATTATCACTAGGAACAGGCACAACTATTCATGCTGTTGCTAATAATGAACTAGCATTAGGTACAAATGGAGTTGAGAGAGTTCGTATAGATGATACGGGCCGAGTAGGTATCGGAACCGATTCTGCCTCTGCTCTATTGCATATTGAAGGAACACAAACTAATTTGTGGCTTGAAAGAAATGCACAAACTTTAAAGATCGATGCTAATTATGGAAACGGTGGTGATCAATCTTTAACAGCTAGTTCTGCATTGAGAATTTATACGGGAGGTGCTAATGAAAGACTCCGCATTACATCAGGTGGAGATGTATCAATAAGTTCTAACGGAACTGTTCATGGTGTTTCTAAATTAACCATATTACCTGCGGATAGAACAACTACATTTGATGCAAGTGATGGAGATACTTGGCACGATGTTGTTCTAAAACAAACTGGAAGTGCTGGAAATAATGCAGTAGGTATTTGTTTTGAAACTAGTACCTCTGGTTATCATAAGAATGCTGGAACTGGTATTGCAGCAGTTAAGAATGGAACGAATAGTGATTATGGTTCTGATTTAGTATTCATCACAAGACCACAAAGTGCTGGTGCAAGTGAAAAACTTCGTATAAGTGATGTAGGTGCGTTGGGTATTGCTGGTGCTAACTATGGTACATCAGGACAAGTAATTAAATCTGCTGGTGGTGGAGCATCTCCTGCATGGGGTGATTCAACTATTGGTATATCATCTGGTGGATTATCAATTGGAAGTCCAACCACACTGAACTTCATTGGTGCTGGTAATACATTTGCCATGAATGGTTCTACTGTTGATATTAGTATCTCTGGTGGTGGAGGAGGATCAGGTGACTTCAATACTGGATTATCTGGAGAATTCCACGGAACTGCAGTTGGTATTGGTTCTACTGTATTCACATTCCCAACAACTGCAGGTAAGAAATATATCCTTCGTTCACTTCTTGCTACCAATGTTGCTACAGCAAACACTGACGTTAACGTAATTGGTGCAATTGATTTCAATGGAGGAGAACGAAGTTATATTGGATATAACCTTCCAGTTCCTGTAGGTATGGCTGCTGAATTATTACGTCAACCACAAGTTTTGAATCCATCGGATAGTATTCTACTAAGATCTACTGATATCCTTAGAAACGGTGTTGATAGTGTTATTGAATACTATGGAACCTATGAAGAGATTAATGGAGCTGATTATGCTGGAGTAGGATTGGGTGCTGGTACGTTAAATGATACTAGTGCTAAGACATTGTATACTTCAACAGGAGCAGCAAGTGTGTTACAATCTATTAGGGTTGCTAATATAAGTGATGCTGGTGCTAAACCAGTTTCAGTTTCTGTTGATGATGGTGGTGAGACTATCAGGTTTGTTGAAAATCTAATAGTTCCAAAATATGGATCTATTGAAATACTAGATAATCAGAAGAGAATTGCTTCTGGTGCAATTATTAAAGTAACATTGGATGAGGGTGGCACGATGGGTGTTCAATTATCTGCTAAGAAAATAGCTGCGGTTTAATAAATTATGGCAAATGATACTAGAGGTGTTTTTAGACTTAGGAGTCTGAGACAGGAAAATGTAGAGGGAAAAGGTGTTGACAATAATGATGTATGGTTACCGCATACTCCTACTTCTTTAACTGATTATGGATATTGGACTGAAGGTAGATTAGCATCTGGATATACAAGTACTACTGAGAGAACTAATTTTTCTACAGATACGACAGAAACTCTTCCATCTTCACCTCATCCTACTGCTGATTATGTGGGACAATCCTTAACATCTCTTACTGATTTTTATACTGCTGGTGGTTGGGATGCCCAAACCAGAGTTTACAAGATGAGTTACTCGAATGAGACTTGGAGTAATAATCCTTCTTCTCAGAATATGATAAGGGAGCAAAGGGAATCAGGTACTGGTGTTGGTCCCAAGACTGCAGGATATATTTTCATGGGTGATGATCCAAATTATCCTGGACCTCAACATTCTATAGCACAAAAAGTAGTATATTCTGTGGATGTTTGGTCGCAGTTACCTAATTTTCCATATTCAGCAGTATATGGATTATCTTTTGGTAATCAGACAAGAGCATTGGTTGGTGGTGGTAATAAACCAGGTGGTCCTGGGCAAACTAGTTGGGTTTATAAGTTTACGTATGCAACAGAAACATATGGATCAGAGCAATATTTAGTACGAAATAATAGTGGTCCTGGAAATGGTGAGAGATCTGAAACTGCATCAACAGGAAATGCTGAGATAGGTTGGGTTGCACTTGGAAGAATGCCTCATGGTATGACCAGTACAATGTTTAAATATACTTATTCTACTGATACGGGTTCTGCCACAAATAATAAATTATCTAGATCAAGAAGATGGCCTAAGGCAGCAGGTAATCCATCAGCAGGGTATTTTGTAGGAGGAGATTCTCCAGCACCTACTTATACCACGATGGATAAGTTGAATTTCTCGACTGATACTGGAACATATACTCCTGGTGGTAATTTATCTGTTGGTCGAAGTAGATTTTTTGGTAGTTCTCCAAGAATGAATGGACTTGGTGCTAGTACATCACCTGGAATATCACCTTATAGATGGGTAGATAATTGGGGAGGAACCTATGATGGTGGATGGTACGTAGGTGGTAGGGAAACAAATTTTCCAGGAGCTACAATCGAGTATACGTCAAAAGTTTATAAGACTAGTTATGCACATGATACTACTGAATCTGCACCTTCATTACTATCTGGTACAGCTGGTTTTGGTGGTGTATTTAATACCAATACTACTGGATATATTTCAGGTGGTGCTTACAATGAAACTCCTAATGGTAATGATATGGATGGTATAATGAAATATGATCTAATAACAGAGACTGCATCTCAACTTGATCCTGGATCTTCTAGAAGAATAGCATCCAACAATGATATGGGTATTGCTAATTCACTTGCAGGATATTCAGGTGGTGGTTATGATGAAGAATTTAATCCAAATAATACTCAATCAATCACTAGAAAATTCACATTCTCAACAGAATCTGAAATATTGCTTCCTGGTGCTGGTTTCCAATCATCTCCATCACCAGTTAAAGCAACTGGTTCTGTTGGTAATAGTACAACTCATGGATATTTTGGAGGTGGAGTAACAGGAGCTCCATCACAACCAAATGTTGGAAAGTCAGATATTGTTAAGTTTACTTATTCTACAGAAACTATATCTACTCTTCCTGCAAATCTAAGAGCATCTGCAAGTTTCTTTGCAACAACTAGTGATGCTACTACTGGATATTTTTATGGTGGTGATGCAACTCCATCGGGTGGTAGACATAATTATATTGATAAGATGGTATTCAGTACTGATACAAGATCAAATGCTGGTGGTAATCTTGCAAATGGTACATCATATATGAATGGATCAGGAAATCCGAGCAATGGTTATGTAGGAGGTGGATGGGAAGGTGGTACTACTGTTCGTAGTTATGTGCAGAAATATAATCTTTCAACTGAAACCATGTCTGTGGTTCCATCAGCAGATTTCCCAAGATCAAAATTTGGTGGTGGAGCACTTGGTCCATTAGCAGCAGGAAAGAGTTCTATAGAACCACCCGAAGCAACAACAACACCACAAACGATGTATGATTCTGGTGGAGCAGGAACCTCCCCTAATCATGGGTATACGTCTGGTGGTATTACACAGGGCGGTATGGCCGACACTATTAGGTTACCTTTTGCATATGATAGTAGAAGTACTGTTCCTGGTGCTGCACCTGGAAGAACACAAGGTTATGCTATATCTAATGGATTAGCAAATTATATGGTTGGTGGTTCAACTCCTTCTAATTATCCAACAGGACTTGCAAATTATTGGAAATATACATATTCAACTACAACATCTCAGATAACTCCTTATGAAATTCCTAATAGTGGGGGCCCTAGTAGAAATAAGATCAGGAATGGAGGATATGCAAGTGCAGGAGCATATGCAGGATATATTTCTGGTGGATACTATCCTCCAGAAAGTGGAACTGTTTCTACAACAAGTAGACTTGATTATTCTAACGAGAGTCCTTCTTTAGTTCCAGGAGGAAATCTACCAGTTCGGGCAATATATGTTGTTGGTATGGGACGTGCAAATGATCAAAGTGTTTATATGGCTGCTGGTGATGAAGATATGCCTGGTGGTGCTGGTAGAATGAGTTATGTTCTAAAAATATCTCATGTAACTGGTACTGCATCTAATGCACTTAATCTTCCTAGTCCATCATCTCATAGTTGCGGAACAGAAAATCCAAGTAATGGATACTTTGGATTAGGTCAGATGCCAAATGCAGGTGGTGGTGCATCAACACAAATGTTTAAATTGACATATTCTTCTGAGACTATGGCTCGTATTCCTTCTGGAGGTTCAACAGGTGGTGGAACGAGTGGTAAGATGGTTATGGCATCTCCGAGTCATGGTTATTTTACAGGAGGTAGTCAAGGAGCTAGTGGTTCATATACTGAGAAACTTCAATTCTCAAATGATACTATGGCAGGTGCTCCTGGTGCTGGATTAAATTATGGAGTTGCTAATGGAGTGGCATTTAGTCCTAAAGAAAATGGTATAGGAGCTTCTGCACCTCAATTTAATCCAGTAAATGTTTAGTTGCACTCTAGTGTAAGTATGTTATAATATAAAAAAAGATAATTTATGAGTGTCGTGATTGCTCTCCCAGCTCATGGGGGAATTGTAATGGAAAAAACAACTCTGGGATTATTCAATCTCGGCAAACTTTTTGTGAGGAATAAAATTGAGCATGGACTATTAACACTTACTAATTCTTCCCTGATTACACAGGCAAGATCAAAGTGTGCTAATTTTTTTATTAATGATACAGAGTTTGAATATTTGTTCTTTTTGGATAGTGATATAGGTTTTAATCCACCTGATGTAGTAAAGTTATTGAATTATAAATTGCCAATGGTATCTGGGACGTATCCTATGAAGACGATACCGACAAGATATTGTGTTAATGTCAAACAACCAGAAGAAAGAAAGGGAGATTTACTTAAGATTACTGGAAATGGGATGGGATTTTGTTTGATTCATCGTCAGGTGTTTCTTGATGTTGCTAAGGCTAATCCTGAATTAAAATTTACACCACCCCTAGATGATAGTGATACTCCACCATCTCAGGCAGAAATAGATAATTCATATCATTATTTTGCTGAATTGAAGCAAGGTGATGGATTTGTTGCAGAAGATAAGAGTTTCTTTGCAAGAGCAGAGGCAGTGGGATATGATATGTGGTTAGATACTACTATTGCATTGAATCATTGTGGGTTTCATATCTATGAGGGTACTGCTGCTCAACCAACAGTAGAAAAACCACCTCAAAATTGGGGATATTTTAACGGATAATTATGAAATCAGGAGCAACCGAAACATCATACATGTATCTACAGGAACACTATAAGTTTCCTGATAATGTTTTTGTATCCCATTTACCAGATCAGATAAAATTATCAGATCATCCATATAAAATTCTATGGGCTCATCATGCATATGATCAACATCTTTTCTTTGAATTTGATCATAATATAGTTAATCATATAGTATCTCCTTCAGAATGGAATAGACAAATGTTTATTCAATATCATAAGGTTCCAGAAGATAAGATTAGTGTAATTCCTAATGGAGTTGCTGAAATGTTTTCTTACTCAGATAAGAAAACAAAGAGTATGATTTATACTTCTATACCATACAAAGGTTTGGAAGTACTTGCTAAAGTGATTCCTATTGTTCATAAAAAGCATCCTGATACTAAATTTAAGATATTTTCATCAATGTCTTTGTATGGTGATGATCAATTAGATACTTATATTGACACATATGATTTACTTAAATCACTTCCTAATGTAGAATACTCAAGAGCAATCGATAGAGAAAACTTAGTAGAGCATTATCAAGAGGCTGCATTCTTTGTTCATCCTAATAAATGGGAAGAAACATTTTGTGTCTCAATGACCGAAGCAATGAGGTGTGGTGCATTTCCAATTATTACTGATATTGGAGCACTTGCTGAAGTTGCTGGTGAAAACAATGCACAAGTAGTTCCCATACAGGGAAACCCTACCAATAAAGGGTATGAGGTTACACATGACTTCATAAATAACTTTGCTGAAACTTGTTGCTTGATTTTAGATCATTATGATAAGGATGAGTCTTATCATAAACAAGTTTCAAAAAGAATTTCTGATTATGTTATTGAAAAATATAATTGGAAGACCATTTCCAACCAATGGAAAACTTTAATACATAGCATTACTGGAGAATCAATTACTATGACTGAATCAAATGAAAACATTGTAGAAACAACTGCAAAGAAAGAAACTTCAATGTTGCCTTATGATCCAATTAATGCAGAACAAGCAGTAACTGATGAAGATTATTTAAAAACTGCTTCTGAGAATGTTTTTAGATGGGAGCAAAGTGATAGAGAAATGGCTCAAGGAAGAACTAACTTCCAACTTGAGAAATTTATTGGTCTGAATACACATAACTTATCTGTTACTTTTGAGCATATTCTGAAGGAACGTAGAATTATGGCATCAGGATATATGGGTAAACTTATTGAAATGAAAGAAAGAGTTCGTGAGTTTGATTGGAAATGGGGAAATCATCAGGATAAAACACAACCTTTGATTTATGATGTTGGAACTGAATCTGGTAAGAAAGTTCTTTGCTGGTATGATTTGGAGGAACTTAATCTTACTCATTACTTAAGATCTAGTGAACTTGAAATTCGTGATCGTCTTCATCAAATGGAGCACATGGATAAGATGATGGATAAGTTGGTAGAACAGAATGATGGTGTAGCACCAAATAGAGCACAGTTCTTAGAAGAGAATGAGGAGTACTGGGATACTCGTCTTGCAGAACAGGCTCTTGATGATCTCATGGCATCACGTACTGGCATTTCTGTTGGTAATATTCAGGCAATGCGTCGTGCATCTGGCCCTGCTATGGTTGATCCTAAGAATGAATTGAAAGAAGGTTATCTTCCTATGGATACTTTACTTACACAAGCAGGAAAAGATGAATTTGTAAGAGATCTTCAGAATAAGGTTCTTCGTGGATATGAGAAATTATCTGGTAAGAATCTTGGTGCGATAAAACCTGCAGAAGAGAAAAAGCAGATAGAAGGTGATAAGAAAGGATATTATTCATCAGGTGAAGGATTTGGTGGTTAATGGATCAAAAAATCTTTGTTATTGATAATTTTCTCGAAACATCTTTGGGGTATCAAAATAAAATTGTATTAGAAAAAGCCCCAACATCACTATTAGAACAATTGCAGAAGGAATATCCTGAAAGTTTTATCTTCGATAAGATTTCTGCTATTTTAAAATCTAATATAAAAGTATTAGAATCTAAGGATCATGTTCAAAAAGAACGTGATCGATCTCCTATCTGTTGTCATGTGGAGAGTGATTATATTGGAGTTTTATATTTAACTTTACCCCTTATTGCATGGGGTGAAGTTGGTATAAAATTTTATTCACATAAAGAAACTGGTCTTGATGCATTTCCAAACACTAAGGAAATGCAGAAATATAATATTAATACGTCTAATATAAATAAAATATTTTCTAATGATTTAAAAAATTGGAATGAATATGGATCTATACCAATTAAACATAATAGATTGGTTCTATTTCGTAGTAATTTATGGCATTCTTATGGTGATGGATTTGGTTCAGATCTAAATACTTCTATGCTTTACAAGAAGATTATTATAAAAAATGGCTGACACTACCAGAAACATTTTCAGTTTAAGTGAATATAGTGACGACACCATAGCAGGTGATGGTATTCCTGTTGATAGTGTTTATCTTACTGATGGTGCTCCAGCTAGTGCTGCATATGTTACAAGTGGAATTCCTGGATATCCATCTGAGTTTCAGAAAGCGGATATGACTACGGATACTTTTACAACACTTCCTGGTACTGCATTTCCTGGTCCTACTGGTACAAATATAGTTGGTTATGGTGCAGGTTCAACTAGGGATGCGATTTGGTATGTTGGTGGATGGGCTACTCCAGGTGGAGGGGGAGGATCTAATGGTGCTCAAACTGCTTTCCGTAAAACTCCTTTTGCCACCAATACTATGACAACAGTTCCTGGTAATTTACCAGGTAACAGATATGATACTGGTGGTACTACTAATGGAAAGACTGGTGCAATATATTTTTATGCAGGAAGAACATATAATAACGGTTATGCTAGTGATAATGTAAAAGTGATGACAGCAACTGCTACAGCCATCACTATGGATGGAGGTTTTCCTGACTCTGGTGGTGTTGGATCTGTTGGTGGAAATGGGGAGAAAGGATATATTATGGGTATGAAACTGAATTCTCCAGGTAATACATCTAGGAGTTATCGTTTTGGATATACAACAGACACTGGTAATGTTCTTCCTGGTGGTAACTTAGAGCATCCTGGAAAAGCTACTACAACAAATATAGGAACTGCCGATAGTCAATACATGGCTGGTTTTACAGGGCCTGGAAGTACTAGGAGATCTTATACTCAAAAATTAGATTTTAATACTGAAAGTACAGCACTTGTTCCTTCTGCTCCATTAACAGATGATTCATCTGCTAATGGTGGTATTGGTAATTATACTACTCATGGGTATATTCTTGGTGCTACCGTAACACCTACCTTATATTCTGGAGGGAGAACTTATATACAAAAATTACAATATTCTACTAATACTCTTTCAACTATACCAGCATTTATCGTGCAACCTACTGGTGAAGGAAATGGTAGAAGTGGAGTAGAGAATGGTGTTCCTGCTGCACTTCCTAAAGTAAGATTTCAAGATGGTGGAGAATCAACTCCAAATTATAGTTGGTTTGCTGGTGGAACTAGTGGACTTGTAAGTACTGTTAATAGACTTGATATGACTACTGATACTACTGATAATATGTCTTCTATGACTCTGAATAAAACGGGAGGACCAGGAGGAAATAAACAGTTATCTACTAATCAGGCTAGTTCTCCTACTACTGGATATTATTTTGGATCATGGCCTGGTGGTAATAGTCAAGTAAGGAAATTGAATTATTCGGCACAGACTGAAAGTTTCAACCCACCTATGGTTATACCAGGAGTTCCAGCTGACGGTCTGGAGAAGGCTGCATCTGCAGGAAATTCTATTGCTGGATATATTATGGGAGGACATTATTATCCAAATACTACTAGAAGTTGGATTAATAAAATAAATTATGCTGCAGATTCAGTAGTTAGACTTCCTGGTGCAAATCTAACAAGTGTCCCAAATGCATATGGTAGTGGAGAAGGAACTTCTGCTGTGAGTAGTAGTGGTGATACATCAGGTGCTGCATATTTATTTGCTGGACAGCAATGGCCTTCACAAGGAATAAGATCAAATATTTGGAAAATGACTTATTCAACGGAGACTACGACAGCATTACCATCGTTTGGACCCAATGATATGTATATGTTTACTGGACATTCGGAGAAGAGTGCAGGATATATTGGTGGTGGTTCTCCGACTTCATATCCAGAAGCTGGAAAAATGCACAAATTTCCTTGGGCAACTGAGACTCTTGCACTTGATGGTGGTACTGATCTTTCTAGGAATGCTGGATCAGGTGGTAATCAACAGTATGCATATCAAGTTGGAGGAGCTCCAAGTTTAAATAATAGTACTTCAAGTTATATTAGAAAATTTACATATGCGACAAGTAATACTGAGGTTATTCCTGCTAGATATACAGCAGGACCAAAAACAAATATAGGAGGAATGGGTGCATTAACAAATAATCTACCTTCAGTTCCTGCAGCACCAACAGCAACTCCGACTCCATCAGTATCTAAAGAAACTCATACTTATGGAATATATAGAAGCAGTCACGTTAGTTATTCCCAGAAGAAAGATTTTACTACAGGTACTACTAGTACTATACCTACTTCAGGTAGTGTACAAGTAGCTGCTGATCTAGTTTCTGATGAAAATGCAATATATACAAATGATTGGAACAGTACTGGTAGGTCCACTAAAATACCTTGGGCAACTCAAACAGGAACATCTTCACCAAATACATGGTCAACTTCTGTTAACCCTTATTGGACTGGAGGACGTACGGCCACAAACATGAGTCCAACAAAAGGTTATTTTACTGGTGGTCAATATCCCTCTATCAGTCCCACACCAAGTAATGGAGTTGGAAGGAGAAGACAACATATAGTTTTTGCTACAGGAACTGGAGTTAGTGAAGGAGACAAGGCACAAGATTATATCTATTATGCAGCAAGTTCTGATAGTGCTACTAGAGGATATATGTATGGTGGTACTTCTGCACCTGGTGCTGGTTTGGCAACCATTTCATACATGAATTTTGCAACAGATGGTAGTTTTAATACTGTGCCTGGTACTCCTAGTTTCACTCTATCATATCATAGAACAGAAGCTGCTGCTGTTGGAAATAAAGAAAAGGCAATTATTGCTGGTACTCATTACAATATACCAAGCATACCTGCTCAAGTTAGTAGAATGGAGAAATTTACATATGCAACTGAAACAAATCAGAATTTGCCTGGTTTAAATACCCCTTATGCCAGTAACCGAGATATGAGTGCAACAGGAGATCAAGAGAAGGGATATTGGGCTGGTTCTCATAATAACCCAAATGCTTTTGTAATAACTTATGCAACTGAGACAAAATCAGGTACTCCTAATTATCCTATGCCAAATAGTAACTCTTCTCCTCGTGCTATAAGTCAAGCACAAAATGCTCAACCTGGAATCATAAATGTCCCAGTATCAGTTCTTCAATAACTAACTAAATCTTTATTATGAAACCAAATATTATTGTCGTTGATGATTTTCATCATAACCCTGAAGAAATTCGTCAAGCTGCATTAACTGCAGGATATCCAGAACCTGAAGGTGGATATACATATCCTGGTAGAAATTCAGAAAAAAACTATTATACCCCTGAGTTACATCAGAAGTTTGAGGATATATTAAGACAAAAATTAGAACCTGCACGACCTAATGGTTATTTTAGGTTATCGTTGGAGAAAGATAGTTACAGGCAGGATGTTCATGTAGATCCAACTTGGCAATATGGTGCAGTATGTTACATGAATTCACCTGAACAATGTGTTGATGAGGGTGGTACTTCATTTTGGATTCATAATAAAACAAATATGGATCATATATCTATAATTGATAAAGAATCTCAGGACTTCTATGGATATGGGAGTGCAAAAGAGCAATGGTATAGTACTGTATATGGAAGTGGTCTTGATAGATCTCAGTGGACAAGATATTTTTTATCTGCAATGAAGTTTAATAGGATAGTAATATTCAGGGCTGACATGTGGCATTCGCATAATTATAACTTTGGAGACTGTCTTGAGAACGGAAGAATTGTTCAATTATTCTTTTTCAATCCTACGGGATGGGATTAGTTCTAAATACATATAGTAAATTAGAGTAATAATAACTCTTTAGATATGACCACCAGAGGAATCTTCATACTAGAAAACGTAAGGTCACGCCAGAGAGAAGGCGAGTGGGTTTCTGTGGATAATGTTTGGGTAAATCCTGGTTCAGGTACTCCAGTCCAGTGGAAAAGTGGTGATGCAGCAAATCCAAATAAAGGATTTTTCTATGCTGATACTGGTTCTTGGTATACTTTGGATATGACTACTGATACCCATAATGAACTTGGATCTAATAGTCCTATTAGTGGTCAGGGGCAAGGATTTTCTAGTTTGACTCATGGTTATAAGGCTGGTGGTTCAAATCCTGGTGGAACTTCTGTAACTGATATTGAAAAAGTTGCATATGCAACCAATACTGGTTCAGGTGCAGGAGGCATGAATCGCAAAAGAAGAGGTCCAATGGCTTCTGGTAATATGACTCATGCATGGATTGGTTCTGGGTTTAGTCATGGTCCTGGTCCTGCTGGTAGAACAAGTGATTTTGAGAAATATACTTATAGTACAGAAGGTAGTGCAGCTGCACCATCTGTAAATGTGCCAAATAATACATCAAAGGGTGGTGGTGCTGGTAATCAAGACTATGGATATATTAGAGATGGTGAAAATAGTTATACTTGGACATATAAAATAACATATTCTTCTGATACTGGAGCAAGAGCTCCTGGTGCAGACGCAGCAGATAGGTATAATGGTAGTAGATCATGGGCAAATCCTTCTAGTGCTTTTTGGACAGGAGGTGGAAACTCAAATAATCAATCTGTTAGTAAGATGCCTTTTGCTACTGAGACTATAACAGAGATTCCTGGAGTTGTTGCTCAAAATACTTCAACTAGTGGTGGAGGTGCTGCAGGAAATCATACTCATGGATATTTTCAAAATGGGGCTGGTAGTAGATTACATAAACTGGATTATGCAACAGAGACTGGTACTGAATTTAATACAACTCCTGCAACTTGGGGTTGGGGAAATAGTGTATTTGGTCAATCAAATGGACCAATAGTAACTAATCCAAATACAGAAACACCAACACCAGTTACTTCTCCAGTTGCTACAGATTTTGGATTAAGACTGCCTGGTGGCACTACTATTGATAAACTTGATTTTACTACAGATACTACAAGTGTAGGAATGCAAATGCCATCAACTCCAGAAACAGGTGGACATGACGGTCACTCTTGGTACGATCAAAATGGTGGAAGAGCTATATTTGGTACTGGTGGTGCAAGTGGTCCAATAAACCAAATAAGTGTGGGTAGTCTAACAGGATCAAGAATTCCTAGTCTTAGTCCAGTTGCAACTGTTCCAAATACTAGTTATGGACTATATAAAACTTGGAATTATAGTGCTACTGAGGGATGGTATCAAGGTGGTAGGTCATGGTCTCCATCTTATCCATCTCATAATACTACTGCAACAAGATTGACGTTTGCTACGGACACTCTAGCTGACCAGAGTTATGGAAGATTATCATCTGGAATTGAAAGAGCTCAGGGTCTTAGTAATCCGACTCACAAATATTCTATAGGTGGTAGAAGTGATAACCCTTCTGCTTATGATACGACATATACTTTTAAAGCACCATTTGCATCAGGTGATTTTTCACAAGTTCCTAGTGCAAGTCTAAATGCAAATACTAGTGATCATGGTGGAACAGGAAATGCAACAGAGGGTTACATTGCTGGAAGAGATTCTAGCCCTGCCAATGGAGCCAATCCTGAGTCTAGATTCCAAAAACTTACATATTCTAATGATACTATGTCAACTCTTCCTGGTTCTACATTAGGAATATCTGTACCTGATAGTGGTAAAGGTCTTGAGGGTACAGGAACTCAAACTACTGGATATTTTGGTGGTGGAGATTATATGGGCCCAATGAATGGTAATAATTTTCCTATTGTTAAACTAGTTTATGCTACTGGTACTCCTAGTTCGATTCCACATTGGGTTACCGATTCTAATACTAGAAATGCTGCACAACAAAGTTCTGGTGAACAAAACGGTAATGGATTATCACCAGTACCTAATATGATGAAGTAATATATTACTATGAAACATGAATATTATTTTATGGCAGGTCTTCCAAGATCTGGTGTTACTTTATTAAAAACTCTTTTAGATCAAAATCCTAAAATACATGCTGGGCCTCCAACTCCAATGATGGAATTGGTCTATCATAATAGTAAGTATTTTATTGATAGTGAAGTTGATGGTGCTTTTCCAAATTCTAAAGCAGCATATAATCTTATTAGTAAGATGATTGATAATTATTATTTTGATATTGAAAAACCAATAATTATAGATCATAATCGTGCATGGCCTAGTAATATTGAATTACTAAAGACTTATATAACTCCAAATCCTAAAATTATTTGTACTGTTCGAGATGTATTAGATATATTAACATCTTTTATTACATTGATGAATAAAAACAGCGATCAAATTAGTTATATTGACGAATATATAATATCAAAAGGATATCCATGTACCGATGAGATGAGGTGTCAGCATTTAATGAGTTGGGAGGGAGTGGTAGGACAATCTCTTTGGGTTTTATATCGAACTCTTTTTATGTATAATGATGGTTCTCATTTATTATTAGTAGAATATGAGGATATAGTTAATAATCCTGATGGTACTATGAAAAGGATATATGATTTTTTAGAACTAGATTATTATCAGCATGATTATAATTATATTGATGATAAGAATCCCGTGAATGATAAAGAATGGAATTTAAAAGATATGCATAAGGTTAGAAAAGAACTTAAGAAAATATCAAAGGATCCTAAAGATATTTTAAGTAAGGCCGTATTGCATAATTTTAGTAATCTTGAGTTTTGGAAAAATGAAAACCATAATTTTAAAGTTGAGAATATTGCATAGTATGTTTTTTTGTGATATAATTAATAAAAAAGATATACTATGACTGAAGAAAATCCTTTACAGTGGGTTCTTGTAAAAAGGGATGTAATAAGTCCACAAGGACTTAAAGAAATAGTCAGGCATATGGAAGATTCTCAGAAGGAGGATCTTTCTGTTTTTGATGCAAAAAAATCAAATGAAACTGGAAATACTCATTGGAGAACGGATAAGAATGTAAGAGATACTCAATTTGTGGATATGGGGCCGTTGTTCCCAAAAATAGAAGAATTGTTGAAGCAAACAGTAAAGAATGTAATTAATCCTTTTTTTGGTATTCAGATTAATGAGAGTGAAGTACCTCAATTACTTTCGTATGGTGTGGGTGGTCATTATCAACCACATATTGATGCAGAAAGTGCATGGAAAACTCCTGATGGGGAATTAATATGGAAGAAATCAACAGACCGTGATATTTCTATGGTATTTTATTTGAATGATGGATATGAGGGTGGGGATTTTATTTTCCCTGATCTGGGCATAAGAGTAAGACCAGAACCAGGAATGTTAGTTGCATTTCCATCTACTCATCTTTATAAGCATGGAGTAGAACCTGTCAGAAAAGGAATGAGATATTCTATGGTATGTTGGGCTACAGCATTAGGATTTCCTACTCGTGATGAAGTTAATGCAGAACTCTCTAAGAAATATAATATCGAGGTAACAAATTGATAGAAACTGATATAGTATGGTGTAATGGTACATTTGATATCCTACATCCAGGTCATATACAACTCTTTAAAGTTGCAAGATCACTTGGTAATAAAGTTATCGTTGCTACTGATACGGATGAGAAGATAAAGGCAGATAAAGGAGATCATAGACCTATTAATGATCTTTGTTATAGAGTAGCAATGCTTGAGGCAATTAGATATATCGATGTTGTTCATACTTTTGGTAGTAGAGAAGAGTTGGAGGGGTTGATAGAAATGTATGCACCTGATATACTATTACTTGGTGATGATTGGAGGGATGGTGATGTAGTTGGATGGGAACATGCAGGAGAGGTCAGGCATCTTCCAAGAGTAGGTGGATATGCTAGTAGTAAAACTATTGAGAGAATTAAAAATCTATGAACGTATTATTGATTGGAGATAGTTGTGAAGACAGGTATTTCTATGGAGATGTTAAAAGATTGAGTCCAGAAGCTCCTGTTCCTATTTTGGAATATAAAAGAGGAGTGACTAGTGAAGGTATGGTAAAGAATGTTTATAATAATTTAAAAGCATTTGGTATTGAAATTGATTTATTAACAAATGAAGAAGAAGTTATAAAGACTAGATTTATTGATGAGAAGTCTAATTATCAAATTTTACGATCAGATGAAGAACCAGAGATAAAACCATTTTCTCATCAATTACCAAAAAATAATTATGATGCTCTTGTAATATCTGATTATGATAAGGGATTTATAACTCAAGAGAAGTTATTTGAAATTTCTAATTCTTTTGTAGGCCCTGTTTTTATTGATACTAAGAAGACATGTATACCAGGAAATGCATTTATAAAAATTAATGAATCTGAATTTAAAAAGGTTACTCATTTTATTCCAGATAATATGATTATAACTAAGGGTGGAGAAGGAACAGAGTATCAAGGTAAACTATATCCAGCAGAGAAGGTAAAAGTTTTTGATGTTGTTGGTGCTGGTGATACATTCCTTGCTGCACTTACCTATGCTTATATAAAGTATGGTACAATAGATAAAGCAATTCCACTTGCTAATAAAGCAGCAGCAATTGCTGTTTCTCATACAGGAACTTATGTATTAAAGGAGGAAGATGTCAAAACGTTATTGTGTTGATATTGATGGTACGATTTGTAGTCCAACTGTAGGTAGAGATTACCATAAAGCAAAACCTTGGAAGGATCGTATTGGAACAATAAATAAACTTTATGATGAAGGTAATTATATTATCTACTTTACTGCACGGGCTATGGGTAGATTTTCTGATAAACCTCATTCTGTTGCATCTGTATCAGCAGAGGCAGCTTTATTTGATCTTACAAAACAACAATTAGATGATTGGGGTGTGAAGTATCATGAGTTAATCATGGGCAAACCACATGCAGATCTTTTTATTGATGATAAAGGTATAAATTCTGATGAGTTCTTTCTCAACAAATATTAAACATGTTCCCAAAGGTTGGGGATATGAAAAATGGATCGTCAATACTGATGAGTATTGTGGTAAGTTACTCTTTTTTAATAAGGGTAAAAGATGCTCATGGCACTACCATACTTTAAAGGATGAGACATTCTATCTACAGTCGGGTAGTATTCTTTTATTTTATGGTGAGACAGATTCTTTAGACGATGCCAAGACTATTGTATTAGAACCAGGCGATAAGTTTCATATCCATAGAGGATTGCGTCATCAAATGGTAGCCCAAGCAGACTCAGAGTTGTTTGAGTTCTCTACACAACATTTTGATGAAGATTCTCATAGAGTTATAACTGGAGATACTCTTTAATAGTAGTAAATTTATAATCCCATTCCTTTTTAGCACAAGTGTAGGTTTGATACTTACCTTTTAGATGCTCTGGGAATGGGATATATTTTATGATGCCATTATATTTTTCTGCAACTAGTTCTCCCACTTCTTGAAAACTAGTTGGATTACTTGTACCTAAATCATATATGCCAGATGGCTTATCGTTGTTAAGAACAATATCTACAATATCATCTACACATATA
>Ga0111541_10000103_pt1 | contig 24338 bp, 28 predicted proteins | sample Knorr_S7_td_DCM__FD_83039 | JGI IMG/M metagenome (GOLD analysis project Ga0111541, IMG submission 83039) | Marine microbial communities from Southern Atlantic Ocean transect - Knorr_S7_td_DCM_ad_131m_LV_B (version 2) (version 2) | ecosystem: Environmental > Aquatic > Marine > Oceanic | place...
ACCATTCTGGTCGCGCGCATCGTTGTCATACCACGACTCTAGATCTTGCAGATCACCCGCCGTATCAACATCGTCGTTCCCCTTCAAAACGAGTCGCTGTGTCCTCAAAGGTCATTTCTCGCTCTTAGATCTCTAAATAGAAATACGACGAGAACTGAGCATTTAAGTCACGAAACTGGCATCGTTGCGGAAGTGCAAGAAAGCAGTCCCCCTGGGATCTTCCGCGGTTGGTTTGTTTTAGCCGGCCTCTTCGTGACTATGACTGTCACATCAGGCCTCGGTTTTTACGCCCAGGGAGTATTCCTCGACGCGTTGGTCATAGAGCAGGGATTTAGCGTCAGCGTCGCGGGAGCAGGAACAGGAATCTTCTTCGCTGTTTCGGGAATTGCAGGTTATTACGCGGGTGGTTTACTTTCGAAATTCGACGTCCGATTGGTCATGACCGTCGGCTCCCTTATCGGCGCTATCGGGCTCGCTTTGCTGGGGCAGGTCCGCAACGAAGTTCAGATGGTCCTTGTGATGGTGGTCTTCGGAACCGGTTTCGCCTTAACCAGTCTTGTTCCCAGCTCTACTATCGTGACTCGCTGGTTCGTACGAAAGCGCTCCATCGCTCTGTCGATCGCATCATCAGGACTGTCGCTGGGCGGCATCGCGATAAGCCCGGTTATTGCCACCATCATCGATGCCGACTCGCTCATCTACTGGGCCCCTCGCATAGCAATCGCATTCCTCATCGGCATGTTGCCCGCCGTTTTGTTCTTGGTGCATCCCGCACCCGAAGCTCTTGGGCTTCGACCCGATGGAGATGCCCCGCTGGCCTCCGGGGCACCACCACCCACTCCTCAAGGTGTCAGTTTCAAAGAAGCGGTCAGGTCGCGTTATTTCATTCTCATTTCGGTGACCTTCATCATCGTCATGGCCGCCCAGGTTGGCGCCATCCAGCACACGTTCAAAATGACGAAAGATCGAATCGATATTGAGACAGCACGAACCGCTCTTATGGTTTTAAGCGGCACAAGCGTGGTGGCCAGAATCTTGGGTGGAATCGCCGCCACTAAAATTTCGCTGACCGGTCTGACAGCAGCGCTTATGGCAGTTCAGTCAATAGGAATAGCAGTTCTCGCGGTCGGTCAAACAAAGCTGGTCATACTCATTGGGGCAGTCATTTTGGGTGCCGCTATGGGGAACCTGCTTATGTTCCATCCCCTTTTGCTCGCCGACGCTTTCGGAGTAAAGGATTATCCACGCATCTACGGCATGGGCCAGTTACTCATGATTTTTGGAGTCGGTAGTGGTCCTTTCCTAGTCGGCCTCATACGGGATTTTTCGAGTTATCGTGCGGCGTTCGGAGTGCTCACCGTGTTCGCAGTTGCGGCGCTCATCTTCTTGTTTGCGGCGGGCAAGCCGACGACTCAAGAGTTTGCGACAGCGAACACCGCCAAGGCCACCAGTGCGGTAACTGACTTTGGTAAACCTCCGCGACCCAACACCCTTACACCACCCCACGAAATCGCACCTCCCACTAGTCGCCCCAAGAAACGCGTCGCTGTAGTCGATCGGGGTTCGGTCATGAAAAGCGATGATTTTCCGTCAGTTGACGGGGCAAGAAGCATCCCCCTCAAGACTTCGGACTGAAGACTTCTTGTGTCGGAGCAGGCGCAGCCGTTAACCAGGCGAATTGCGTGACGGTTAGCATCTAGGTTTCATGCGGGCACCCAGCTGACGTCGCTACACGACGTATAGCGACGACGAGGAGTAGCTATGAGCATCGATTTCAGTCTCTCGCCTGAGCTTGAAGCAATTCGACTTGAGATCAGAAACTTCATCGGTAACGAAGTGAAGCCGGTGGAAGAGATAATTGAACGAGACAAACTCGACCAAACCGATCGAGACCAATACGTCTCCTTGCTAGTAGGCATGCGCAAAAAGGCCTTCGCCGAAGGGCTTTGGCTTCCGCACATGCCAAAAGACTGGGGCGGGATGGGTCTCGGACATGTCGAATTAGCCATGGTCCAAGCTGAAGCAGCCAAGTCGTATTACGGGCCTTGGGTCCTCAACTGTCAGGCTCCAGACGAAGGCAATATGCACACCCTCCTCCACTGGGGAACAGATGAACAGCTTGATAAGTACCTCAAGCCCCTTTGCGAAGGTCGGGTTACCTCATGCTTCGCCATGACCGAACCTGAGGTAGCAGGTTCTGACCCGACCCTGATTCAAACGAGTGGTTATGAGGATGGCGATGAATGGGTGATCACTGGACACAAGTGGTTTATTTCAAATGCCCATAGAGCAAATTTCGCGATTCTTATAGTTAGGACCGAAGAAAATCCTGATATCCCCCAGGCAGGCAATTCCGCCTTCATCATTGACCTGCCACATGAAGGGTGGACCGAAGTGCGCGAGGTTGAGACCATGCATGGGGGCACCGGCCACAGTGAAATTCTTATTGAGGAGATGCGGGTCAACAAAAACCAAATGTTGGGTGGTCGAGGGCAAGGTCATTTACTTGGCCAATATCGACTAGGACCTGCTCGACTTGCTCATTGCATGCGATGGATCGCTCAAGCAGAAACAGCTTTAGACATGATGGTGGACCGTTCGTTGAACCGTTTCGCTCACGGATCGCTATTGGCAGAGAAACAGGGCATTCAGTGGATGATCGCCGACAGCACCATGGAGCTTTATCAGGCGAAGCTCATGGTCCTTCATGCCGCATACAAGATCGATCGTAAAGAAGACTTCAAAGCTGAGGTGTCAATGGCGAAACACTTCGTCGCCAACATGCTGGGTCGGATAATTGATCGATCTATTCAAGTCCACGGTGCTCTGGGCTATTCCACGGATACGCCGTTAGCGCACATGTACCAACATGCTCGTTGGGCTCGCTTCGCAGATGGAGCCGATGAAGTGCACCAAATGAGAATCGCTCAACGAACTATTGCGGCATGGACAGACAACGGTTCAACACGGACGGCTACGGGAGACCTGCCTATTTAACCGCTCTATAGAGCTGCTCCAATAACTGCTGCAGCGGCGGCGACACCGGACTCACGCATGGGAGCTCCCATTGTGGTCAGTGTTGCCTCGATGGTGCCTAAGGTGCCGAGAATCATTGGAGGGTTCAGGTGACCCATGTGACCGATCCTGAATGCCCGGTCAACAAACTCATCAAGCCCTATTCCGAGCGTTAACCCGGCATCAGATTCCGCTATTCGTCGAAGTTCACTGGCGTTAACGTCACCCGTCAGAATCGTAGTAACCGAGTTAGAACGCGATTCAGGTGAGGCAATGTTGAATGAGAGCCCGTTGGGCGCACGCCATGCTTCCACAGCAGCACGCACTGCGTCAGCTAGCACTCTGTGTCGTTCCCAAACATTCTCGAGACCTTCTTCAAACAACATGTCAAGTGCCTCACGCATCGCCCACAAATGTTGAATGGGCGGAGTGCCGCAATAAATCTTGTAGTGCTGTTCTGGGTTAGTTCTGGGTTCCCAATCGAAGTATCCGTTTCGCAGGTCAGCTCTTTCATGCGCGGCTAGAGCTTTTTCGCTAGCGAAAACAAAGCCAAGCCCGGGCGGAACCATCAGCCCTTTCTGAGTGGCGGCAACAGTGATATCGACACCCCATTCATCATGCTCATAGGGTTCACAACCCAGCGAAGCAATGCAGTCAACCATGAGAAGCGCGGGGTGATCCGCTGCATCAATGGCTTTTCGGATGGCTTGAATGTCATTTCGCACCGACGTCGCCGTGTCCACCTGGACGACCATCACCGCAGTGATTTCTTTGGCCACATCAGCTTTGAGGCGCTCTTCAAGCGCCTCGGGATTCACGGGATCAGGATCACTTCCGGACAGGATCTCTGCCTTAACTCCAGAAACTTCAGCCATCTCTCCCCACCCAACAGCGAACGTGCCGGACTCAAGAACAAGTACTTTGTCTCCTCGAGAAAGCGTGTTACTGATGGCCATTTCCCATGCGCCATGTCCATTGGAAACACTGATAAATACTGGCCGTTCAGTCCGCGCTATTTTCCGCAAGTCATCCTGAACGCTGAAAGAGACTTCAATTAAATCCCCTTCATAAATGTTGGGCATCGGGCGATTCATTGCCGCTAATACGCGATCTGGAATTACCGAGGGACCGGGAATGGAGACCATCGGGCGGCCATAGCTCAACGACATTTCTTTACCCCAACTAACCGGCGGCTGTTTGCGTTACCGAAGGGTACCTTCCCGAAGAGTCACACCGACATGTTCGATCTAGTTAACGCATACCCCATAAGAGTTCTAATGTGTTGTGACCAAAGCAGAAGACAAAAGGGGGACCCCGTGACTGACGCACTACTTCACGGCTTCAGCTTGCCAAGCAAAAGCGAGACCGACTTCATAAATATAGTCAGCGCGAAAGATTGCACTCTCGTCGATGACCAAGGCAAACAGTACCTAGATGCCATGGCGAGTCTGTGGCTATGTCAGATAGGTCATGGAAACTCCAAAGTGGTCAACGCCATAAAAGATCAACTGGACCAGTTGCAGACCTATAACACTTTCGATCCATTCACCAACACTCCGGCAAGTCAGGCCGCGGAAGCAGTCCGTCGTGTAAGTCCTCATCCCAACGGTCGAGTATTTCTGGGCTGTTCGGGTTCTGAAGCAGTAGATAGTGCGTTGAAGCTTTCCCGGATGTTTCATCAACGCAGAGGAGATTCCGACCGGCAAATCATCGTGCGACGGAACGCCGGTTACCACGGAGTGAACGTCGGAGGTACCAGCGTTCAAGGCATTGAACCAAATCGCGTCGGCTGGGGTGATCTGCTCCCCCACGTGATCGAAATCCCCAACGACGATATTGAGGAAGCAGCAACGCTCTTCGCAGAGCATGGCCCAAGGATCGCAGCTGTAATTTGTGAACCAGTTCAAGGTGCTGGAGGGGTGATCGTGCCCCCAGACGGCTACTTATCCGGACTAAGGCGACTTTGCGACCAGCACGGATCTTTACTGATTTTTGATGAGGTCATTTGCGGTTTTGGTCGAACGGGACAGTGGTTTGCAAGTCAGACCTTTGACGTCACTCCAGACATGATCACTTTCGCTAAAGGAGTTACCTCCGGCTATCTGCCGTTGTCGGGCGTAATCATTTCCGAAGCTCTCAACGACGAACTAGTCAGTGACGAGGCCGCGAAATTGATGCATGGTTACACCTACTCAGGTCATCCGACTGCCGCCGCGGCCGCTATCGCAAATCTTGAGGTAATCGAGAGCGAGAACCTTGTTGAGGAAGCTCGAAGAATCGGCGATGAAATGCATGCCGGCTTTAGCGCTTTGCTCGGCGATGAGATAATCAACAGCTTCAGAGGGATCGGCGGTATCTGGGCCTGTGAAATAGGCAAAGATGCAATTCCAGCCCGAGACATGATGATTAGTAACGGGGTCGTGTGTCGCGGTATTGGAGAAGCTCTCGCATTCTGTCCGCCGCTCATCATCACGGACGACGAAATCGGACAGATTTTCGACACATTGAGTGACGTGCTACGAGGAAGTTAGCTAATTCTGGTTCAGTACAAGAACTACTGGGGCCTATCAGCAATTCGTTCGTGGTGATGGATTACTTCGTCAATCACAAACCTCAAAAATTTCTCTGAGAACTCTGGATCTAGCCCAGCATCCTCTGCGAGCTTGCGAAGCCGTTTTATTTGTTCCTGTTCACGTGTCGGATCGGCAGGCGGCATTCCTACGTCGGCTTTATATTGACCCACCGCCTGAGTGATACGAAATCGTTCTGCGAGCATGTGAATCAACGCCGCATCGATGTTGTCGATACTTTGCCGGAACTGAGAAAGCTGATCGTCACTCATTAGTTAAATTTCTAGTCGCTGGAAAGCAACCAAGCATCTGTTTAATGAACATCGTCGCTCTATTAGCCGAGCAGGGTGATCTAGTGCTAGGCCATGGCAGTGACCGATACAACGATTCGCTTTGCCACATCTTCTGATGCAACAACAATTTTTAACTTCATTCAGGCACTAGCTATATATGAGCGAGAACCCGATGCCGTTGAAGCAACCCCAGCGTCAATCAGTGAGCAACTGGATTCTGAACGCCCTCCGTTCGAATGTCTATTGGCCGAGGTAGAAGACGAACCTCGAGGCTTTGCGCTTTTCTTTCATAACTATTCGACCTGGCGGGGCAAGCAGGGTATCTACCTTGAAGATCTATTCGTCCCCGAGCATTTTCGCGGTGAGGGCATTGGCAAATTGCTCCTGGCGTCTTTGGCCCGTATTGCCGCGGAACGCGATTGTCCACGCTTGGAATGGCAGGTTCTTGACTGGAACCAGACAGCCATAGATTTCTACGAGTCGTTGGGCACCACGGTGATGAAAGACTGGCTCCCTTGCAGGCTCACAGATCAACATCTCAGCAAGCTTGCTAATCAGGGGGCTACGGTCAAGTCACAATGAATGATGATTACAACCTGAGAGGCAAGGTCGCGGTCGTCGGAGTTGGAGAGACGACCTACTACAAGCACGGTCAGTCTCCGGATCCAGAGTTCGTTCTAGTACTCAAGGCAATTCTTGCCGCCTGCGAGGACGCTGGAATCAACCCAAAAGAAATTGACGGCTTTTGCTCCTACTCCAATGACCGAAATGATCCCCCCCGTTTAGCCAACGCACTCGGAATACCCGAACTTCGTTTCTCCAATATGCAGTGGACCAGCGGGGGCGGTGGAGCAGCCGCTGCCGTTCAAAACGCTTCGGGCGCCATCATGGCGGGATCCGCGAATGTTGTAGTCGCTTACCGCGGGCTAGCCCAAGGCCAGTTCGGTCGGTTCGGTCGAAGTGGCGGATCCCGGCCGGTCAGTGGGGCAGCTGCTTACACGCTCCCCTACGGAATGATGAGTGCAGCCCAAATGTATGCGATGCGGACCACAAGGTTTATGCATGAACACGGTGTCGGTAGAGGGGCTATGCGTGCCATTGCTATGGCGTGCTATCACCACGCTCAAAACAACCCTCGCGCAGTTATGAACGGCAAAACGTTGGACGCAGAAACTTATGACTCCTCGCGATGGATTACAGAGCCATACCGGCTGTTCGATTGTTGCTTGGAGAACGACGGTGCTGCAGCGATGATCATCACTCGGACAGACCGAGCGAAAGACTTAGCTAAAGCGCCCGCGTTAGTACTCGGCGCGCAACAAAGCGGCGGACATCGTTCCGGCGCTACAGCAGAAAACGCCACTGACTATGTCACTTCTAGTTTCAAGCCAGCTGTGAAACATCTGTATGAGCAAGCCGGCATCACAGCAACGGACATTGACGTCGTGCAGAGTTACGAAAACTTCACTGGCGGTGTGGTGATGAGTTTGATCGAACACGGCCTTTGTACATACGAAAACGCCGATGAGGTTCTGACCTTCGATAATCTTCGCGCGGATGGGGGAAAGCTCCCTTTGAACACCAGCGGCGGCAACTTAGCCGAGTGCTACATGCATGGGTTGGGTCTTCAGATAGAAGCTGTCCGGCAGGTAAGAGGCGAGTCTTGTAACCAAGTTCCCGACGTCAAAGTCGCTTTAGCCAACGCCGGACCAATGGTCGCTGTTGCTTCAACAGCTCTCTACGGAACAGAGGAGACTGCCTGATGAGTCGATCAACAAATGAGGCGCATCTGCCCGGTCTCCGTCAGCCCGCTCCAGCAAATGACGGCCTAGATACGCCTTTTTGGGAGGGCACACGCGCACATGAATTGAGAGTTCAGCGTTGTAAGGAATGTGGGCTTCATCAGTGGGGACCGGAATGGATGTGTCACACCTGCAACTCGCTTGACCTTGATTGGGTAGCAGTTGAGCCCACCGGCCAAATTTACAGCTGGCAGCGTCCACACCACCCTGTCCATAACGCTCTGTCTGATCGCGGACCGTACATCATTGTCTTGGTTGAGCTACCGCACGCTGACAACATCAGGATGGTCGGCAACCTTCTTGGTGACCCGTTACAGGAAGTCGAAATAGGGGCGCCAGTATCAGTCGTGTTCGAAGACCGCGAGGGGGACCCCGACTTCACACTGGTGCAATGGGAAGTCATCTAAAGTAGAGCCGCTTAAAAACATTGTGGCGGCTGGCCAAAGGCCAGCCGCCACAATTTGTTTTCAGATTTCGTGTGTTCTTAACCCGTTATCGCGTCCAGGGTTTCTTCGCTGGGTGCAAAGTAGAACGATCCTGATGCCGGATTTGAATAGTCCGTAATGGCATCGCGAACTCCGTTCGCGTCATCTAGGCCATACATCATCCGCAGTCTTTCCCTCAGCGGTGCCTGGTCTTTGCAGAACGCCATAAAGTACAGACCAACAGTGCCGTCGTGGAACGCATACGGGGTTGATCTACGCGCAATCTCATTTCGCTTCGGAGACGCCTCATTACCATGATTGCCGTCTTCGCGAAGTTCTACGTGACTGAGGTGGCTGTACGCCTCTTGGTTGTCTGTCTTCTCAATACCCGGGAACTTCTTGCGACCAAAGTTCTTCTCCTGTTGGTCGTCTGACAAAGCATTCCAGCCGTCGAGGTCGTGCACCCATCGTTGAGCAATAATGTGACTTCCACCCGCACCGGCATCACCGTCGGCAACAATGGCTACAGCTGGCTGATCTTCGTCAGCGGGGTTACCGGTACCGTCTTTGAAGCCGGTCATATCAAGCGAGTCGCCGTAAATAAAGGTCGGGGTCTCACGAGCAACTGCCATGTGGCCTTCAAGCGCAGTACGAGCGTCGTACTGAGCTTTCCAGATCTTGTCCTTGTCATCGTGGTTAAGCCACAACAGAAGCTCTTCTTGAGTTCCCTTTGCTTGACGTCCTGAGCCATCGTCTGATTCAACGGTTTCGTACACCTGAAAGTCTTCAGGTACGTCGTCGGTCAGGTCCGGTAGGAGCCCTGGGCCAAATCCGAGGGTTAGGTTAATATCCTCGGAGGCACATACGGCTCGAAGGTCTTTCAGTGCTGACTTAATCGCTCCCAAATCCGCGCCCTCCGTGCGGCTTAGGTGCACGTACCACTGATTTTGACCCATTCCATTAAAAATGGCTCTTTGAGGTGTCGCCATCTTCGCTCCTTCGTGCTGTTGAGTGTTCTGAATCGTAGGCTACTTGCTTATCTTTTTCAGCACCCATCAAACAAATCTTTCATGAACTTAAAGTTCAGATATGTAAATATTTGCTATGCCCGCATATTTAACTGAACTTCCAATTCGACCAGATCTCAACGAAACGCATGAAGAATTGGCGAAAAGATGGGCTACTACGGGGCTTTGGTGGTCAGGCGCAGAACGTCTAGCAATCGTTGAAGAAGTCCGTGCAGCGCGGGACTCCGAACCGCTCGCTCCATGGGAATCTCCTAGTGCAGTTGAGGGGCTCATCTCAGAGGAAAACATTTTGCCTATTTCTGCGGTTGACGCAATCTGGCGAATCACCAATCACCCAGGGACACTCACAGCTGAATGGCACGCTTCGATAGTGGGTCAGGGCCTAAACCCCGAGGCATATGTTGAACTTGTTGGCGTAGTAGCACAAGCCAACGCCATAGACCGGTTCGCAGACGCCCTGAACCTCGAACGCGTCTCGCTTCCTGAACCATCTCACCTCGAGCCCGCTAAGTCTCCAGACCCTTCTGTGCAAGTGAGTTCGCATTGGGTCCCCACAGCACAGATAAAGGGACCCAACGTCGTGAAAGCTTTGAGCGCTGTTCCTTTTGAAAACGAGTCCATGCAGTTGTTGTCGTCAGTTCAGTACGTCGGATTAGGTGACCTTTTATCCGATTTGGTCTCAGACCAAAACTCGCTTTCCAGAATGCAGGTTGAGGTGATCGCAGCAAGAACTTCGAAGTTGAATGAGTGCTTTTATTGAACAACCAGTCATGCGTTGCTGCTCGGTCTGAGTGGCATGAACCAAGATGCAGAAGTCACTTTCGAAGCCATCGATAATTCCGAGTCGGGTGACGGCGGCGTTGAACACGGAGCTCTACTTTCACGTTTGTGTGAAGCCATCTACAACGAAGACCAAGATCAATTGGCATCTATCAAGGATCAGGTCATTGAAAGCGCCGGCGCTGATGTACTCGTGGACGCAGTGGCAGTGTCAGCACACTTCTACATGATGACTCGCATTGCCGATGCCACGGGCACTCCGCTTGATGCCGGCTCTGTCGAACCATCCATTCAAATTCGCGAACTCGTGGGAGTAAACGCTTTTACTTCTCGTCGAGAAGCTCAGAAGTGAGCTGATCGTCGAACTTGACGCCAATAGTCAAGATAAGCGCCAGCATCGCGAGTCCTCCTGACATGCCAACAACCTGGCCAAAAGTCGGCACAAAAACTTCTGGAGCCATTACTTCTTCGGCCCCCAATGATCGAGATCGACGATCTCGTAATGCAACGAAGGCCGTGTTCCATACGGCTAACCCTCCAACAAGCCCCGCCGTGCGCATCATTTGCGTCATCCCCCCTGCTACCCCTTGCTGAGAACGTGGCAGCGACGCCATAACAAAACTCATATTTGGTACTTGGAAACTTCCCAGTCCGATCCCGACCAGGCATAGGGCGCCAACTAAGGAGGGCATGGTTGAGTTTGAATCAATTTGGCTGAAAAGAACCAGTCCAACGCCTTGGCAGGCAAGCCCAAACCTGGTGAGTCTTAACAGTCCTAGTCGCTCGATCATTCGGCCCGTTAACCACGCTGCGATAGCGGTACTGGTCGGCGCTATTCCCAAAATAAGGCCGCCAGTAATGGGGCCATGGCCTCTGATATCGACCAGGAGGTACGGACCGAGAAACCAAATGCTGAACATCGAGGCGTTAGCTAAAGCATTGAGCAAGTTGGCTCGCCCAAAGCCAGGTTTTCGAAACAGTGACATATCTACCAACGGCAGACACGCCTGTTTTTCCACGCGATAAAAGACCACCAACGCTGCCACCGCGACCAACCCTAAGACAATCGTTGTCGGTGACATCCAACCCCAAGCCAAACCGCGGCTGGCGACGAAGAGAGTTAAACCCAACCCGAGAGCAAAGGTCGCTGCTCCGAACAGGTCAAGGGGTTGCTTGTTCTTCGTTGCTGGTTTCTTATGCAAGCCTGAGAGAAGAGCTGCAACCATGAGCACCCCCATATAGGGAACTCGGAATGCGTAAACCGATTGCCAGTCCCATACCTGAAGCAGCAAACCTCCTACTGGCGCTCCCGCTGCCAGACCAACCGCGGTTGTCATCGCGAAAACTCCCAGAGCTCTCGGCTGGTGTCTTTCAGGGACCGACAAAGTTACAAGGGCCGGTGCTGTCCCCAAAATGAGAGCCATTGAAGCCCCCTGGCTGACGCGAGCCAGCAAAAACAAAGCGAACGATGGGGCGACCGAGCACCAAACGAAAGCAAGGCCTTGGACGATAATGCCGATAACCATTATTCGACCGTGACCGACGCGGTCACCAAGACGTCCCGCTGGCAGCAACAACACCGAGTAGGTAAGGACAAAGCTAACTACTACCCACTGAATCTGCGAAACATCGATTTCAAACGCGGCAGTGATAGCCGGGAACGCAATGTTCACCGATGTATCGAGCCCGCTCAGTAACCCAGCTAAACAAGCGACGATGAAGGGGCCACTGATCTTCACTGATTAGCTTTCGGCCGCCGCCTTCATGCCTTTCAGCGTTGCCGTGATGCTCTCTCTCGCATTGGCAGCTCGGTATTGAATTTCCTCATCACCATGTTCGACCATCAACGGCGACAGATTCATCAGTGCCCATGACTCGGTCAAGGTGGTGCCGGAGTCATTAGGTTCTAAGTCGTAACGCCAATGAATAAGGTTCATCGCAGTGCCACCAGTGACGAAGGCGAAGGCGTTGTTTTCTTCACGGACAATAATTTCGACTAGCGCCTTCCATTCATCGTCACCCCGACGATTAATACCGACGAATTCGTCACCAACCTCACCGGTGCCGGGCACTCCATCTTCTTTTTTGCGCCAATAGCCGCCGGTGTTCTCTGAACTCCACTCTCCATATCGCTCCATATCGGTCACCAAAGACCAGACAGTTTCAGGGGACGCGTTGATTTCGATTGACTCGCTGTGACTCATGATTGGTTCGCTCATGCCCGAGAGTTTGTCAGGCTAAACGTTCCGCCGCTAACGATCAGTTGGTACTCGTCACACGAATTGGTTCAGAAAGTCCAGAACTAACTGGTTGGTTTCATCTACGGCTTCAATTTGTACCCAGTGACCAGGACCTTCGATTACGTGAACAGAGCGAAGGTCATCAAAATGTTCAGCGCCGGTTCGGCCGCCAGTCATCCGTCGCACAGGATCTTCTGAACCAGTGATAAAGATCGAAGGTTGACTGATTTTCTTTCCTTCGAGCTCTTCTGTGTCACTTAAGAAGTAGGGGATGTTTCGGTACCAGTTCAGTCCTCCCCTAAACCCTGATTCGCTATATGAAGCCACGTAGTAATCCAAATCTTCTTCGCTCATCCAATGCGGCAACTCGTCCGGAGGCTCCGGTGACGCCTCCAGCATTGTTGTTTTTCCTTTTGGATCTATAGACGGCCCCGAATCTCCTGAAGCAGACATATGAACTGTTAAAAGCGATTTGCGGATGTCCTCTTCGAAATGAGCCTCAGCTCCACCAATGTTTTCGCAGAAAAACGCCCAATAGAAAAAGTTGTCTCCCCAAAACTCTTGTGTGCACCAAGCTGGATCAAGGTTCCGTCCATATGGCACCGACATGCCTACAACGGCTCGGACCCGATCGGGGTACAAGAGCGCTACATTCCATCCAACCAGAGCACCCCAGTCGTGAATCATTAACGCGTACTCGTCGTAACCGAGCGCTGTGGCTAACCCATCGATATCTGCTGCTAGATCACGAATTCGGTAGTCATCTATGTTTGGCGGGCACTCGCTAAATCCGTAACCGCGTTGGTCCGGTACACACACCTTCCATCCTTGAGCCACTAGCGGGTCAATTTGGTGACGCCACAGGTACCAGCACTGGGGCCATCCATGCATCAAAATAATCAGCGGTCCATCACCTTCGACGACGCACCGCAAATTGACACCGTTGGTTTCGATTACCTCAAAGTTTCGGTCCGCCAATCCCACAGAATTCTCTTTCCTCGTCAGCGACTAGCTTCGCACAACTACTGTGCGGCAATGACCTATGAATCGATCCTTTACGAAGTAGACCAACACGTTGCGTTGTTGACGTTGAATAGACCCGAACGCTTAAACGCTTGGAACACTCACATGGCAGCAGAGATTGGTTCGGCACTCGCGGCTGCCCAGGCTGACGATGAGGTCCGTGCTGTGGTGTTGACGGGTGCAGGTCGCGCCTTTTGCGCCGGACAAGATCTTTCAGAAGGTGAGGACACTTTCGCCGACAGCCCCGACGCCAACCCACACGAGCAAGGAACTCCCGCGACGATGCCTTGGGACGTATCCAAACCGGTAGTGGCTGCAATCAATGGACATGCTGTGGGCGTTGGACTCACATTTCCTCTTACTTGCGACATTCGCTTTGTAGCGGAGGACGCGAAGCTTCAGTTTGCTTTCGTGCGTCGAGGGATCGCTCCAGAACTGGGGTCAACCAAACTATTGAGCCGAATGGTCGGCTTGCAGGTGGCTAGTGATCTGCTCATGTCGGGGCGATTTTTTTCTGGAGTTGAAGCCGCTGATATTGGGTTGGCTGCCCGCGCAGTTCCAAGTGACGAGGTGTTAGACACCGCTTTAAGTTGGGCCATCGACGTCGCCAACAACACTGCGCCAGTATCGGTTGCGGTGACGAAGAACATGATGTGGGAAAACCTTCTTCCCGAGATTAAAGACACCTTCCGAAAAGAATTACGCCTTATCCCATGGTTGGGAAGTCAACCCGATGCAGCAGAGGGTGTCATGCACTTCATGGAAAAGCGCCCACCATCATGGTCGGGAAGTGTGCTCACCGACATGCCCGATTTAGATGTGTAATCGCGGGGTGCCGAGTTACTAAACGAGAACCAGCGTTGTAACGAGGACAATAGCGACCGCGGCAAGCGCGCCACCTAAACCTAAGAAAACCGCAATCATTGCCGGAACCAGCGAATTGTCGTCTTCCACAGGAACTCCTCATGTCGAATGAACGAGACCACACAATAGCTGATCATCTCTGTTGATCCATTTGAAAAACATAGCCACACCTAGTTGTGAAATTATTCGTGTGAGCGGTTTATGTGAAAGGGAAGCAAAAGTGGATTTCGAGTACAACGCAAAAACGCTTGAGCACAAAGAAAAGCTCGAGTCGTTCATGGAGCAAAATGTGTATCCAGCGGAGCAGGAACATCACGCCTTTGTTGAAGACCCCGCAAATATGTGGCAACAGCCTCCAGTGGTCGAAGAGCTAAAAGCGAAGGCTCAGGAAGCCGGGATTTGGAATTGGTTCCTACCAGCCGAGTATGCGGAGTGGAGTCCAGGCTTCACAAATTTAGAGTTCGCGCCCTTAGCTGAAGTTATGGGTCGGGTTCCTTGGTCGTTTGAGGTGTTTAACTGCTCGGCCCCTGACCGCGGAAATATGGAGGTACTCGCGAAATACGGCACCCCGGAACAACAAGATCAGTGGCTTCGTCCGTTAATGGAAGGTCGTATCCGTTCGACCTATGGGATGACAGAGCCTCAGGTTGCGTCTTCGGATGCGACCAACATGGAACTTCAGATTGATCGCGATGGTGATCACTACGTTCTCAATGGTCGGAAGTGGTGGAGCAGCAACATCTATCACCCACTCTGCGAATTCGTAATCACAATGGGTGTGTCGAACCCAGACAACCCTCGGCATCAGCGACATTCGATGGTCATTGTCCCCAAAGACACCCCAGGCCTCGAAATTGTGCGTCCCTTATCGGTCTTCGGTAACTTTCACTCGCCTGCCGGTCACGGAGAACTTGCATACCACGACGTTCGCGTTCCAATCGACAACATCATTTTGGGCGAAGGTCGTGGCTTCGAAATCGCACAAGGAAGATTGGGTCCAGGACGATTCCAATATGCAATGACCAACGTCGGTATGGCTCAAAGGATGCTTGATTTGATGTGTACGCGAGCCGAACAACGAGAAGCTTTTGGCAGCAAGCTGCGAGATTTCTCCTCGGTACGGCAAGACATTGCGCGGGCGCGTTGTTCGATTGAACAAGCACGGCTGTTGGTTCTAAAGGCGGCTGCGGAGATGGATAAGTCAGGCGCTAAGGGGGCACGCGATTACATCTCGATGGTGAAGATTGTCGGTCCGAAACTCGCCCATGACGTTGCCGAACGCGCGATGCAAATTTTCGGGGGTAAGGGAGTGAGTGGCGACACACCAATCGCTGAAATGTATGTGACGGGGCGCCTGATGCGGATAGCTGATGGTCCCGACGAAGTACACATGAATCAGCTCGCGAAACTCACAATGGCCCAGGCGGAGATAGCGCGGCAAGAAGGCCGAGGAGGAGTGACCTGGTATGGCGACTGATTCGAGCGCGCGCCGATGAGGCCACTAGTGATCGACGGGGCAACTACCGCGTCTTCCGTGGACGGGTGCGCGTCTGAGGCAGTGACGTTTGAGCACATGGGCCTTGACGCTGCCTGGACTTTTGAGGCCTCCCACGATCCTTTTCTGCCCTTAGTGCTCGCTGCGCACCAAACAGAAAGTATTCAACTTGGGACAGCTATAGCTGTCGCTTTTGCTCGCAACCCAATGACGTGTGCTGTAACAGCGTGGGATTTGCAGCGACTTTCAAATGGTCGCTTTATTTTGGGACTGGGAACTCAGATAAAGCCCCATATCACGAAGCGGTACAGCGAAAGTTGGTCACAACCTGCTGCGAGGATGAAGGAATATATTGCGGCGCTCCACGCTATTTGGGACAACTTTCAAACCGGTGAGAAGTTGGACTTTCGTGGCGAGTTTTATACGCACACTCTGATGACTCCGTTCTTTAGTCCAGGTTCGCTCGATGTCGAGCGACCTCAGATTTATGTGGCTGGGGTTGGCCCGAAAATGGTTGAGATAATCGGCGAGTCAGCTGACGGATTTTTCGTTCACCCTTTCCACACACCTGACCATATGGAAGCAGAAACCCTTCCCGTGTTGCGGAGTGCCGCGGAATCAGCGGGTCGCGCAGCCACCGATGTGACGGTGGCTTGTCTCACGATTGTCGCTATGGGCCGCGACGACGAAGAAGTGGAAGATGCGCGTAGTAAAGCGGCAGCACAACTTGCTTTTTATGGTTCAACTCCTGCTTATGCGGGCGTTCTAGATTTTCATGGTTATGAGAATTTGCAGCCCGAACTGAATCAGCTCTCAAAGCAGGGCGACTGGAAACAAATGACCGAGAAGATTGATGATGATCTCGTCGATCTTCTTTGTGTTTCGGGCACTCCAGCAGAGGTTGGCGCAAAACTGAAAGACCGCAATCAGTTCGCGGACCGGTCAACAATGATGTTTTATGGTGCGCCACCTGACCCGGACGCCATCGCTGACACTGTTAAAGCAGCTCGTAGTTAAGCAATACCTGCCGCCGATGCGAATGTCCGCATTTCGCGTTCTATGTCACCCATGGGTTGGTACGCGATTTCGGTTATGCCGTGTGCTTCTAATTCGGTTATTTGGTTAACCACTTCATTTTCGTAGAGCGTGAACGGCGACAAGAACATGGATTCGCCTACAACGACTTCGCGATCAATGTCGTTCAGATGCGTCAGGTGCCCCTCATGCACCCGAAGGTGACGACCGTCTTCGGGCACTTGTTCGACTAAGCGACGGAACTCATCGGCGTTCGGAAGTGTGCCGAGCCTTTGGTCGTTTTGTTCTAAAAACGCGTGGTATGCGACGCTCACCCATGGTCCCGCTGTTTCGATCACTCGAGGGGAGTCAACTGTTTCGTCTCCACTCATGACCGCTCCGCTTGTCAACAAGATGACGTCGTCTAGGGGTTCATAGCTGGCATCTGGTCTGGGTCGCGAGGTGAACACACCACAACCCATTTCTGCAGCGGTATTCAATCCTCTCGGTCCGTTAACGCCGAGTATCCAGGGAACTTCAATTGGGCGTTGTGGGGCTTGCCCATCCCAATGCAACATTGAAATCAGTTCACCGTCGTAACGAATAGTTTCACCCCTAAGCAAGGCTTGAATCTGGTGAATCATCTCTGGAAAATCTGCCCATTTGAGCGGTTTTTGTCCCATCGCTCGACGGCCAGTAAATCCAGTTCCCGCGCCGATAATCACACGATCTTCTCCAACTAAATCGACGAGCGTAGCTATAGCGGAAGCCGTAACCATGGGATGTCGGAGGGAGGGAATTAAGACCCCTGGTCCGAGCCGAATCCGGTCAGTGCGTTCGGCGGCGAGCGCAAGAGTCATCCATACATCTAGCTGCAGCGCTGGGGTGTCGTAAACCCAGGCGGTTTGGTACCCCAGTTGTTCAGCAAGTTCGATATGGGCCGGAGTTTGGGGAGTGGGTGGAAAAGCAACAGAGATCCTCATCCCTTCATTCCATCACGAAAGGAAGGGGAGGATCTCGTTACTTATTCTTGTATTGCCTTATTTAAGCAATACGTCGCGCAACTATTTGCTGTGTTGCTGAGGCATCGAAAATACTTTGGGCTTCGGCTTGGATTGGGCTATCTCCGACCATTGACCAAACTTCTGGGTTATTACGCTCTTCGTACTCTGCTATCGATCCGTAGTAGAGCAACATCGCAAAGCTGCAGCCACCTTCCCCTAGCGGCGTCATCAAAGCGGCGGCTGGGGTTCCGGCGATTCCATTGACCATGTTTACGAATTGTTGTGACAAATCGATCGCCTTGCTGACATTATGAAATGCAGCGCGATTGATGGTGTTGACAAGAATCTCACTCGGCTCCGCGGGCATATTTTCAGATCCAGCTATTGGGCTCATAACCCAATCCATCGCTGGTTCTTGGTACATGCCGACGAGTTCCGCTGCTCTGCTCATCCAGCCGGCGTCTTCAACCATGGCGGGCTGCGCAGCCATCAAATCTGACCAGCTATCAACTCGAGTGCTGAGTCCGCAAGAACCTACTGGACCGCCAGCTAAGGTCTGCCAGCCATACCAGGTGAAGTCGGTAATGGAGTTCAAGTAGGACACCATTTCTGCTACCTTGGCCGGCCCTTCAAGAGAACATTCGGGACGGAACTGAATTTGTCGTTGAAGAATTTTCATTCTCACACCACCTATTTCATTTGTTGGAATGCTGGCACCATAGCCAAACCGACTTAGCCTCGTTAAATTTTGCGTTCGTAGATTGCGAAGCTAATCACTCAAGACATTCCTTTGGGCCCAAGAATGCGATCGCTACACCTAACTCTGCTTCTTTCTTGAGAGTTGCAATACGGCGGTGGGGTTGCACCGCGGGTTTCACTTGACCGAGCAAGCCTCCTAGAAGCTCCGATGTTGCATCAATATCGTCGACAGCGATGACAAGTCCCCACAAGTCCCAGTTCCGTGATCGGTCTTCAGATTCGGGACCAATGAGTTCTAATTCGATATCGCCCATTTTGGGCGCTGAACGAAGCATCCCTTTTTCGGGGGAACCAAATATTCGACCATCTTCCACTTGCACCCCTGCACCGATCAGTGCTGTTTTGCCCAAAGCGAATTCTGGGACCATCAGAACAACGTGATGAAAACCAACCGAACCATTGGGGTGGGCAATTGAGCGCTCGGGAACCGGCTTTTCGGTGAAGGTGGTAGGTATCGAGCCGAATTGCGACGGCAAACTGTGGCGGAGTACCCACGAGTGGATCCCTCTCGGTCCATCACTGAACACGATTTCCGTCGTGCCGACCACACACCGCCCGTCGTTGATCCGAAAGCCCGCTCGTTTCCATGCGCTTGGATCATCCCCAACATGGAGTTCAGCAATCGATGGTGTCTGCGCGGTCAAGGAGTCCGCCTCGACTGTTTGAGAGCCTGGCGTAACAAATATTCAATCTGGGCGTTGACGCTACGAAGATCATCAGCTGCCCACTTCTCGACAGCTGCATAAACCTTTGGATCGAGTCGAAGTGGATATGCCTTACGAGCCACGGTATTTACAGACGCTTACGCGTTGGTCCCAGCGGGTGGACCCCATTCATTTGTCTCCGGCGAGCTGGGTTGCACCGCCCAGTAGAGGAGGACGATCGCACCTATGCCAGTAATTACTAGCCACATCCACTTGCCAGTGCGTCCTACGTCGTGGAGGCGCCGCACTCCTAAAGCGATAGATGGGCACAAATACGCGAGGCTGTAGATGAGGTACAGCGGGCCTACGAGAAGCGAGAGCATAAGAGATATAAGAAACGACACAAGGGCAGGCCACCAGTAGGCGGGTCGTGAGGCACGCCCTTGAAAATCGGTGTACTTCTGCCATGACTCCACGTAGTAATGCATTTATCTCCTGTCCTTAATAAAGGGATCCCTCGTTAACAATTGGTTGGGTTTGTGACTCGCAGGTCAAGACGACCAGCAGATTGCTTACCATTACTTCCTTAGATTCGTCATCCATATCAGTGATCTTCTCTTCGGCAGTTTTTGAAGCGCATCGTCAACCATCGAAGCACTCCTTCGAAAGTTGAGTGCTTCACCGCGGCCTCAGTTGGTGAGGACGTCGAGAACGGTACGCCACCCACCGCCTTGGTCAGACGGACGGAAAAGGTCTGTATAACCACATCGCTTACAACTCAAGTATTCAAATTTATGGTTTTGGATGTTGAAATATCTTGAGGCTCCGCCGCCCGTCGTGCGGATTACTCCCGTATCAGCTTCTCGGCCTCCACATTTGGTGCAGACCCACTGTTGTTTAGTCTCCATCTCGCCTCCCAGTCATCAAACAGCAAGATATTAAAATGATATCATACAAGTATCTGCATAACGTCGCTGCTGGGACCACCGTGACGCTCGTAGGCAAACCCTCGTTGTTCATGTCATGATGCAGTCATGAGCGATCAAGTTGTAGTTACCAAAGACGAGGACCGAGTAAGAGTCATCACTATCAACCGCCCTCAGGCATTGAATTCAATGAACAACGCCGTTTTCGGCGGGATTCGAGACGCACTCGCCGAAGCCGAAGCAGACGATCAGGTCGCTGTTGCGGTCATCACAGGCGAGGGACGAGCGTTCTCAGCGGGACAAGACCTTCAAGAAATGCAAGATGGCCTTTCTGGCGATGACGGCGCAGAGCACTTGTTTCCCTCAATGTTGAAACAGCTGACTGAATTCAGAAAACCTTTAATTGCTGCCGTTAACGGTCTTGGTGTCGGAATCGGCATGACTTTCCTAGCTCATTGCGATCTTGTCCTTATGTCGACCTCAGCCCGACTGCGCACCCCGTTCCCCCAACTTGGGTTGGCACCTGAAGCCGGCAGTAGTTATACGTTTCCAACTCGAATGGGTTGGCAAAACGCGGCATACGTTTTGATGTCAGGTCGCTGGTTCTCCGCTGAGGAGTGTCTCGAAATGGGTTTGGTCTGGAAAGTTTGTGAGCCCGACAATTTGATACCCGAAACCCTAGGAGTTGCAGCAGAGCTCGCAGCTAACCCAATACCTTCACTCGTCGCGACCAAAGAGTTACTGATGGGAGCGGGTCGACCTGTGGAAGCCTGGTCGGCGCATAAACGCGAAATAGCGGCATACGCCACGCTGTTAGGCGCACCAGCAAACACCGAAGCGGTTGCCGCATTCGTAGAGAAACGTGACCCGGACTTTTCTTCTATTCCGGGAATCTGATTAGCTATTTGAATCTCTTGACCACCTCGGTGGACGACTACTGATCACCGCATCGTTCTCCAGGTCATCTAGTTCTTCGGGGCTCATACCGAGAAGCTCGGTGAGTACTTGCCGGTTATTTTGACCTCGGTAGCCCACCGATGGCTTCACACCTGCCTCAACATCGCGAAATCGCCAGGGAGACTGCGGAATGGTGATCATTTCACCTCTGCCGGTGTCAACATCAACGAAAGCCCCTCGTTCTTGCGCCCAATCAGTCGCCGCTAACTCGGGCACAGATCGCACTTCAGCGGCGATCACTCCCCCGGGCCCTATCGCTGCCTCGACATCTCGGGCGTCATCGAAAGTTGCAACAAATTCAGCAAGAATCTGAGTGAGCGCTTCACGATTTTCTACGCGATTCTCGATGATCGCGAACCTCGGGTCTTCAGCGAGTTCAGGGCGATTCATCGCTTCGATCATGTACCGAAAGCCGTCATTTGTTGTGATGTCGATCGTAAGGCTGACGTATCTTCCATTTGCTAAACGCAGAACAGGTGACCAGTTCTGACCGCCTTTGAAGCCCACCATCGGGTCTTGTCCCGTCATTTCTATAGCGGCGAGGTCGTTAACCATCAGGGTGCTTTCCGCCATCGACACTTCAACTTTTTGTCCGTTGCCGGTGCGATCTCGCAAATGCAGCGCAGCTAATACTGCGCCTAATGCGTGAAGCCCGGTGCATGTATCAGAGTGCGACATCGGATCGTTTCGGGGTTCCTCGTCACGTCGCCGCGCCACCATTTCAGTAACGCCTGCCTCGGAGTGGATAGCCGAAGCGAACGCCCCTTGGCCTGAACGGGAGTTGCCATGACCCCAACCACTTACGGACCCCATAATGATCTTGGGGTTCACCTCCTGTAACCGGTCAAAATCGATACCGAGGCGCTCCATAACCCCGGGTCGATAGTTCTCAAGGACAATGTCCGCATGGGGAACAAGTTGAAGGAAAATGTCCCGACCGTGTTCAGTGTGCAAATCAATCGAAATGCATTCTTTCCCTGCGTTGTATTGCGTGAAGTAGGGCGATAGTCCGTCGACTCGGGGCACTAGAAGGCGCGTGAGGTCACCGTCTGGCGGTTCGACCTTTATGACACGAGCTCCCAGGTCGCTAAGTAGCCGACCACAAATTGGCCCAGCTAGCGCTCGGGTGAGATCTAAAACCAAAAGATCTGAAAGCGGCTTTTCCATAGCTCCGCAAGATAGCTGCCCAAGCTATGTGCGTGCTCAGGGTTACCCATGCACGAAATGCTGACCCGAACGATCGAACGAATCTGGAGCGATATTTAGAAACTGTTCTCTTAGGTCGTCCCATAGGGCAAGGCGCTCCCAATTGGGTTCACAGGGCATGCCGTCATCATCAAGAAAAGGGTTCGGCAACAGCACCGTAAGCAATTGCTCTTCCGCGCCGTTGTAGAGACGAAGACCCCATGAAACCGGTGCATCGTCTCTAATCAAACGGTATAGCTCGGCTCGTTGGCACGGCCGGATGGCGGCAACTTCTGGTGCAGTTGGGTGTGATGGATCTCCGATTGTTGGCCCAATACATATGTGCATGTGCCATTGGCCGAAGTTGAGCGTCGCATAGCCATCTAGCACTGTGATCCGTGGGGCGCAGGGTGCCTTTATCTCATAGGCCGCTCCCTGAATGATTGGCCCAAACTGCACTATCTGCCAATGCTCGAACACTTTTTCTAACAACCGAAGAAGCGTGTCTTGATCGGTAGGTAAAGCGAAGACTTCGACCAGTCCGTTGCCAGGTTCGTCCACTATGCGACCGGCCGATGTCACCAAGATTTAGACCTCTATGCCATACAAATTGGCAGCGTTATCTTGGAGAATTTTCTTCTGCACTTCGGGAGCCAGTTCTTGGATGGCCTCTCTCACACGTTCGACGCTGTGGGGGTAGAGGCAAGTCGGGTGCGGAATGTCGGTTTCAAACATGATTTGGTCCGGACCAATGTGGTCTATCGCCGGGCCAAGGGTCTTAGATTCAAACCAAAAGCAACCATAGAACTGTCGTCTGAAATACTCGGAAGGTTTCATCGACAGGTGAGCCAAATGTTCAGGTGCTGTTTCTCCACATTGGTAATCGAGGGCGTCCAGCAGAAACGGAATCCAGCCGATTCCTGATTCAACTGAAACAAATTTCAAGTTCGGGTAGCGCTCCGGCACATCGCTTACTAATAGGTTCACCATCCATCGCAATTGTCCAAGAAAGATGGCTGCGCCTCCGAGGCTGATCTTTACGTCACCGGACCAAGTGTCATATGGAACAGACCCCGACCAGTTGATGTCTCCCTCAGAGGCTCCGATATGAAAGTTGATCGGCATTTTTAGGGCTTCGCAGATTTCCCAAAATGGACGCCATTCAGGCTGAGCAAAATTGGGCATCCCTGAGTCGTGGGGGTTGGAGCACATGACGATTCCTTTGGCCCCATTTTTTTGCATTCGGTCAACTTCGGCAACCGAGGCATCGATATCCCACCAAGGGACGAGAGCCATGGGAAGAATGCGGCCCCCAGAGCGCTGCTGGAGATCCGTCATCCAGTCGTTGTAAATCTCTACACATGCGATTCGCAGCGCTTCATCTTGGACTCGTAAGAAGTTCTGGTTGCCAAAGCCACCTACATTTGGGTACACAATCCCGTGGCTGATACCCATCCGGTCCATTAGATCTAAGCGCGCATCGCAGTCGTAACTGGCGGCGTGAACCATATCGATGTCGGCCTTTAGGAATCGTAGGCCAAGCATTTTCTCGCCGTCAGGCATGATCGCGCTGACTGCAGAATCACCAGCTATTGGTATGTCACCATTCACGACCCATTTGCGTCGTCCGTTGTGTTCTTTTATCTGAGGAACGAGATCCTTGTACTTGGCTGGAGCCAAACTGGTCCACAAGTCGTGGGGTTCTGACCAGTGAGTGTCAGAGTCAATGATGTTGATTCCCGGAAAAATTTCGCTTACTGCTGACATTGACTTCGCCCCTCTATATCCAGCCCCTCCCGTAGCACTCTAGTTTCTTGGGACAAATCAGACCGGTTCGAGCTCAAACACCGTCGGCTGACGAGATGTCGTTCCATTACCTACTGGGATTTCTGCGTCGGGTGGCGAGGTTGGTTGACCCGGGCCAAAGTCAACCGGTTTGGTTGATGCTGTGAGTAAAACGACAGCTCCAAGTGATGCCATCACAAAAACTGCTCCGACTGGCACGATTCGGAGGGTCGACAAATCGGCTAGGAACCCTACGATTGGTGGCCCTATCAGGCTGCCAAAGCCCGAGTAGAAAAAAAGCATTCCTGTAACCGCGCCGATACCTACTAGACCGAAATAGAAGGCAACGACATCACCCGCCAAGGCAACAAAGCCGCCATAAGTCAGTCCAAGCAGGGCAGCAAAAATCACGAGCAGGGAGTACCGACCATTCGCGATGATCCAAAAAAAGTATGCGACCGGTTGCGCCATGAGTGCTATCTGCAGCAACCGCACAGAACCAAGTTTCCCTGCTACAGCAGTGAGTAGG
>Ga0111541_10000106_pt1 | contig 24181 bp, 25 predicted proteins | sample Knorr_S7_td_DCM__FD_83039 | JGI IMG/M metagenome (GOLD analysis project Ga0111541, IMG submission 83039) | Marine microbial communities from Southern Atlantic Ocean transect - Knorr_S7_td_DCM_ad_131m_LV_B (version 2) (version 2) | ecosystem: Environmental > Aquatic > Marine > Oceanic | place...
TAGATGGGCTTGAATATATTTCTTCGCAACTTTTAGGTTCAAGCATGAAGCGTGAAGGATCATTCATAAAAGCTTGATCTGGTATGACACCAGGCATCATTCCGCCGCCCATCATACTACCGCCCATATTCGGCATAGATTGGTTAGGCATAGGTTGATTAGGCATAGGTTGATTAGGCATAGGTTGATTAGGCATAGGTTGATTAGGCATTCCTGAATTAGAAGGCATTCTATTTACATTTGAATTAGTTCTATTGTTTTGTGAAGAATATCCTTGTTGGCTACTTGAAGATTGCATATTTGAGCCTTGGTTTTCTTTTTCGGATTCATGTAAATCAAATATTTGTTTTATAAAGTCTTTTTTGACAGGAGTAGTGACAAATGTATTTTTTCCAGCATTCATAACAATACCGATCATTCTGCCACAAACGTCAACTACTGGACTTCCTTCAAAAGAAGGTGAAACGCGACCGTCCATAATCCAGTCTTTGGATCCAGACATTTTTCTTTCTCCTTCTTCAATAAATCCTGCTTCTTCAAGTTCAAATCTATTAATTGTTTCGTATGCTGCCGTATAAATTGTTTCATTTTCTAGTAATGGAATTGCATCAGTATCTCTAAGAATTAAGGGTTTTATTTGAGTGTCACTCGACTGAAAAACTAAACCTGCTCTTCCTTCATTATCATTAACATGAAGATAATCTGGTTGTTCTACACCCCCACCAAAAAACATTCCTTGAACTCCGGTATTTCCACCAAAACGCCTTGAGCTGGTTACTACTATTTTTTGATCACCTTCAACGTCAATATTTACTACGGCACCTGAGAGAGGTTTAGGTGGTGCCATTGGATCATCTTGTGGGCCTCTTTTTAAAGTTCCATCAAGAATTGAAATACCTGCTTGAAGAAATTCATCTGGATTTTCAAGTTCGTTACCTTCGCATCCTTCAGGTATAGGTATTATAGTTTCCTCTTCCTCATCTTCGTTTCCACCACCACAAGCCGTAGAAAATACGAGGATCGTTGAGATCAAAGAAATAATAATAAAGATATTTTTATTTCGTATTTTCGATAAGAACATGCCTTACTTTATCATTGTTACCTAAGGTGTTGCAAGATATGGAAAAATTAATACCAAAGAATTCCGGTAAAATCTGTTTTGAATAAGATATCAGAGCCTAAAGCACAACCAAGTGCTATACTGAGCACTCCAGCAATTGAAATGATAATATTGCTTGTAGTTTCTGACTTTGAGCTAGCTACAAAAGGTGCAGACACAAGTATTGTAAATAGTGCCATAGATATCATCGTTCCAATAGAAAATAACAGTAAAAATACTATACCTGTCATAAAATTTGGTGTTGTTGGGAGTATAGCAAGCATTACTGCAGCACTTCCTGCTAGACCATGAATAAATCCTATAATGTAGGATTTAAGTCTAAAAAAAGGAATAAATATGGGAAATGGACCGTGTGTATTTGATTCGTGTGCATCTTCTTCATCTTCTTCATGAGCATGTGAACCGTGAATATGTTTGTGTTCTTCTTGGTCGTGTTCGTTATAATGGTCATGAACATGAAATTCTCCCTTGGAAATTTTCCAAAATACCTGTAATCCAAGGAAAATGAGCATCAACGCTACGCCAAATTCGAAATAAGTTGCAACAGATTCATAAAGATCTAGAGCGGCTTCTTTTAGTAGTAATATGATTATACCTAGTATAAGTAAAGGGGTAGAATGACCAAGCCCCCAAGAAACACCTACCCATAACCCTTTAAAGAGGCTTTGATAGTCTCTTGCCATAGTTGATACAGCAACTATATGGTCTCCGTCAGTAGAATGTCTTAATCCGATTATTAGTCCTAGTACCAAGGCGGAACCAAATCCTGCGATTGGTACTGATTCAGTTATTAGTTGAAACATGTGATTTATTTTATTTTATTTTTCTAAGAACCCTCTTAGTGTACTAGCTTCTACGACTTTTGCAATCCCAATGACAAAAGCTGCATTCCGAAATGACATATTTTCATTATGTGCAAGGGATTTAACTTCATTAAAGGCTTTAATAATTATAGTTTGTAACTCATTAGAAATTCTCTCTTCAGTCCACTTATGTTGGTACAAATTTTGTGTCCATTCAAAATATGATACGATGACTCCTCCTGCATTTGCCAGTATGTCGGGTACAATAGTGATATTTTTGTCGACAAGAACTTTATCTGCTTCAGGAGTAATTGGATGGTTAGCAGCTTCGATAATATATTTAGATTTAATATTGGAAACATTTCTTTCATCAATCACTCTATCGATTGCTGCAGGTATAAGAAAATCACATTCTAATTCAAGTAAATCTGAGTTAGATATAGGTTCAGAATTAGGGAAATTTTCAATAGACTTATGCTCTGTTAGATAATTTTTTAATTCATTAATGTTGAGACCATTTTCTGAGAAAATACCTCCATTTACATCGCTGATACCTATGATTTTAAATCCTTTTTGATAAGCAAATAAAGCAGTCCATAATCCAACATTGCCAGAGCCTTGAATAACTATTTTCGTTGTTGGTATATCAATATTTAAATCTTGAGCAATTTGTTCTAAGAGGAGAAAAACACCTAGGCCTGTTGCTGATTCGCGTCCTACTGACCCTCCGAGTTGGACTGGTTTACCGGTGACTATACCGGGCGTATAACCGTAGGTTTGACCGTATGCATCCATCATCCAAGCCATAGTTTGAGCATTTGTACCTAAGTCTGGAGCTGGGATATCTCTATTTACTCCAAGAATATGACTAATATTTTGAGTATAACGCCTAGTGATTCTATTTAGTTCTGTAGTACTAAGTTGTAAAGGGTCACATTGTACCCCTCCTTTGGCACCACCAAAAGGAATATCCACTAATGCTGTCTTCCATGTCATTAAACTTGCCAGAGATTCAACTTCATTAATGTCAGCGTCTGGATGATATCTTACTCCACCTTTATAGGGACCCCTAGCAGCATTATGTTGGACACGATATCCAGAAAAAACTTTAAGTTCTCCAGAATCCATAGTTATAGGTATAGATACTTTTAATTCTCTCCAGGGATTTTTTAATAAGTCTCTTGTACCAGAGTCAAGTTTGAGAAAGGTAGCAGCAGAATCAAAAAATTCATTAACTTCGTCAATTGTCGTTAGTTCAGACATGATTATTACCTTTGAATAATAATATACTATACCAGTTTTCTTGTATATTTTGACGACTTAATTTATGGTTGAAAGGTTAATAATTCAGCGAAACTAAGATTAATGGAACCTCTAATAACTTTATGGCACTACTAACACACTTAAAAAACCGTACAACAATCTTATTTTCTGCACTGAATAATACAAATTATCGATGGTATTGGTTTGCTACTTTTTTTTCTTCAATGAGCACCGGTGTAAATTTAATTACACAAGGATGGTTAGTTTTAGAAATGACAGACGATCCATTATGGGTCGGATTGTTAGCAGGTATCACTGGTATAGCGCAGATCTCTTTTGGTACTTTTGGTGGAGTAATAGTTGATAGGTGGAATAAAAGAGTAACTATTACAATTTTACAATTCTTTACAGGATTAATAGGTTTAATTCTCACCCTATTGTTAATTTATAATCAATTAGAGTTATGGCATTTAGCTCTTGCAGCTATGTTTAATGGTGTTTTGCAATCAGTTCGTATTCCAACAGGTAATTCAATAGTTTTTTCAATCGTTGGTTCAAAATCTATTTTGAATGCTCTAGCTTCTCAGTTAATTGGGTTCAATAGTTCAAGAATGATTGGTTCTCTTTTAGCTGGTACAGTTATATCGGTATTCGGTGTTGAGTATTCGTATTTATTAGTAATGTTAAATAGTTGGATTGGTGCTGTTATTTTCTTGTTCATGGGTGGAAATTATGAATCCATTTCTAACAATGATTCTTTTTGGAAATCCCTTAGAGAAGGAATTAAGTACTCGTGGAATGATAAATCAATTTTATTGTTGTTATCAATAAGTACTTTAATTGAACTTTTTGGATTTTCATTTTTTATAATGTTGCCAATAATAGCAAAAGAAATATTGGGATTAAATGCTCAGGGTTTGGGATATTTATCAGCAGCAAATGCTTTGGGCTCAACTTTAAGTACAATATTGGTTGCATCTCTTGGTGATTTTAAATATAAACCGCATTTATTATTATTTAGTGCACTTTGTGTAGGTGTATCACTTACAGTATTTGTCTTTACAGATTTAATAATATTATCTTTCATTCTTTCGTTTATTATTGGAGCTTTTTTAATGTCATATGATGCTTCAATGGGTTCTTTATTACAGTTGTTATGTACAGATGAAATTCGTGGTCGAGTTTTAGGACTATATGGAATAACTTTTGGTTTTACACCATTGGGAGGATTTTTCTTAGGTGCTATATCAAGTCTGTTCTCCCCATCAATGGCTTTGGGAATTTCAGGTGTATCTATAATAACGACGATCACTTTTGTCCAGTCTAGAATTAGAAAAAATACTAGATTTTATTTAGAGTCATAATTTAAGTTGTGAGATAATAAATCAATATTGTAAGGGTAATCATACTTAATAGTGTACTCGTAATAACTGAGTTAGCTACGTACTGACCTTTTGTTCCAAATTCGGTTGCTAATAATACTGTAAATACTGCTGTTGGCATTGCAGCCATTACAATTAATGTGTTTTGAGCAATATCCGTAATATTAAATACAATAGTAATTAGATACACAACAGGAATTGATAAAATCAAGCGTGTAATATTCAAAAGTACTAAATCTTTTAGATTTATTTCTTTTAGTCCATTTGATAATTGATATCCCAATAATAGTAGCATACAAGGTATCGCTGCATCTGCCATCATATCAATGGGGCGATATAAATTTGATGGTATCGAAAAGTTTATAAATCTTATAAACAATGCTATCGGGACTGCATAGAGTGTTGGTAATTTCAATACTTGGATTAGAGGCTCTTTCCAACCAATTGTCTGAGCTCTAGCGACAATTAGAGTTCCTAATGGCCAACTTATGATACCTTGAGCTACAAATATTATTAAAGCTACGCTAAGTCCTTCTTCTCCAAATGCTAAAAATGATATGGGAATTCCCATGTTTCCTGCATTGGGAAAGGTAGATGCTAAAACAAAACTACTTTTTGTATCTTTTGTCATTTTTGATAGGTTAGCAATTACTAAACCTAAAACTAACATTACTAAACTGCAGGTTATCGATGTTGTTACAATTTTTACAGAGACATTGGTTGGAAGATTGGCATTTATTATGCCATCTATAACAAGACATGGGCTCAATATATAAAGTAGAGCTGGTGAAAGAAAACCTAAAGGACTAGGTCGAAGTTTTTGAAGTATAACTCCAAAAGATGCTACCAATAATATTGGTAATATTATGTTATAGAAAACTGAAATCATTAATTAGTTTGGTATTTTAGTAAATAAACACACATGTTAAATGCTTTGTAGCTGAATATCAAATTGCCTATTAATATTGTAATAGAATAGTTATTTTCATTAACCCTAAAGTATTGTTACGTTTACTGATAATTACTAGTAGTAATATTACGAATAATTGATATTGACTTTCTGTAACAATGGGTTTATGTTCATCAGACAAAACTGTTGATGGATATTTATTTAATTAGGAGGGATTATGGGTACTACACAAAGTTTGGCAAATTGGGTTGTTTCAGCTCAATCAAGCGATATTCCTGAAAAAGCTTACGAACAAGCTAAAAAATCAATTTTAGATTACTTAGGTACTACAATTCAGGGTTCAACTACCCCGTTAGGCAGAATCATGGTTGATTATTCTCGAGAACAGGGCGGAAATTCTCAAGCAAGAATTATTGCTACTGACATTGTTACTACTAGTGCAAATGCTGCATTTGCAAATGGTGCAATGGGTCACGCTGAAGATTTTGACGATTTAGGCGGTGTTGGTGGGCATCCTGCAGTAGCTCTAACACCTACTGTTTTAGCATTAGGTGAAGAGTTAAACTTATCTGGTAAAGAGATGTTATCAGCATGGGCTGTAGGATATGAAGTCGGCACTAGATTGAGTGCTAATTTACATCCTGATCGAGACTGGCATCCAACTGCAATTTTTGGAACAATGGCTTCAGCAGTTGCTGCAAGTAAACTTTTAGGTCTTGATGAATGGAAAACACGTATGGCTTTAGGTATTGCTGGATCTGAAGCAGCAGGTTTAAGACGCAATTTTGGAACTATGACAAAACCATTCCATCCCGGTAATGCAGGAAGAAGTGGTGTTGTTGCAGCTAAACTTGCTTCAAGAGGATATACATCTGATCCAGATATTATTGAAGGACGACAAGGATATGCAGATAATTTTGGTGGACCAAAATGCAATCTTCCAGCTGTCTCACAATTTTTGGGAGATTTCTATTTCTTAGCATCACAAGGTACAAGAATTAAACCTTGGCCATGTTGTGGAGGCAATCATCAGACTTTGACAGGTTTACTTGACTTGATTCATAAGTATGAAATCAATCCAGATGATATTAATACAGTAGAGCATATTGGGCCTGGTGTTCCTGGTTTAGGTGCTCTTATCCGAAGTGAAGTTGGCGAAGGTCTAGAAGGAAAATTCTGTCTAGAATATAACATTGGTGCTGCAATTATTGATAAAAAAGTAGATTTAAATACTTTTACAGATGCAAGATCCGATGAAGGCGATATTCAAGAATTCATGAAAAAGGTGACTCGTTCTCAAAATCCAGATGTTTCTTTAAGACATACACATATTGAAGATGGTGATCCTTCTGCAAGAATTAGAATAAAGATGAAAAATGGCCAAGATCATGATGTAGAACTTGGCGTTGCACATCACCTCACTGGTTCTGAAGTAACTGATAAATTCAAAATTACTGCTGGTCATATATTTGGTGACTCTGAGATTAATCAAGTTATAGATATAGTTGGTTCCTTAGAGACATTAGATAGTGCTCGTACTTTGATGGATATAGTTACTTTATAAGTAAATTAGAATAGTTTATAAAAATACCCTCTTCAAAGAGGGTATTTTTATTTGCTGAAATATTCCTTCAAAACAGTAGGATTGAGTACTCTTTTGGGATTGTGGTTTAAAAAAGCTAATACATTTTCAATAATACCTTCGGTATATATGTCATAAGCTTCTCTAGTGACATAGCCAATATGAGGTGTAATTATTGTATTCGGTGTAGAAAATAATGGGTGGTTAATTGGTAATGGTTCAATATCAAAAGTATCAATTGCTGCCCCTGAGATTTTCATTGTATTTAATGCATCAATCAGTGATTTTTCATCAATAATTGGTCCACGTGAGGTATTTATTAGATAAGAAGATGGCTTCATCAAAGATAGTTCTTTTTTACTTATAATTCCTCTAGTTCGGTCACTCAGTTTGAGATGTACTGATAGTACATCAGAGTCCGTAAATAACGTTTTTTTGTCTACATATTTTACTCCATGTTGACGTGCTATTTGTTGTGTTAAGTTTTCGCTCCAGGCAATCACATTCATACCAAAAGCAATACCTACCTGCGCAACAAGCTTTCCAATATGTCCTAATCCTAATAATCCAAGTGTCTTACCAGTTAATGCTGGACCTACTATTGTACCCCACATACCATTTCTAGCTAATCTATCTTCGGTATGGATACCTCTTACTAAACTGATAATTAGTCCCCAAGTGAGGTCTACTGGTCCTTCACCAGCACCTAGAGTTCCAGATACAACAATATTATTTTTTGTCGCAGCATCAAGGTCAAATGAAGCATTTCGGCCCCCAGTAGTGATTAATAATTTAAGATTTGGTAATGAGTTTAAAACGGTTTCTGGAAAAGCAGTTCTTTCTCTTATACCTACGATTATATGGTAATCATACATAGCATTAATGAGTTCTTCCTCATTTACAAAATGCTTATTTAAAATGGTAAGTTTAACAAATGAGGGAAGATTTTTATTAATTTCCTTCTTCTTAAAAAATTCATGGTAGTCATCAAGTATTACCATGTTTAGTTGTTCATTAGTTTGCATGCATACAATATAAATGAGTAATTCTATTGTATCAATATTACTGCATATGTATTATGTAGATAAATTTTCAATAGTGAAGGAAGGTTAGGATTTTTACTATGGTAGCCACTAGATTTGAGATCATTTCTCGTAAACCAATTGGAGATGATTCTGCATACAAGGATATAGGTGAATACGAATTTATTACTGGACGATTATATTATTCAGTGGATCCGAAGCATCCTGATAGTCAACTTATAACTGATATTGACTTAATTCCTACAAATAATGAAGGAAGAGTAGAATTTTCATCTGATATACAGTTATTAAAACCAGTATCTATGAAATCAGATTCAAACTTATTTTTTGATGTTGTAAATAGGGGAAATAGGACTGTTTTGGCTTTCAATAATGCAGAACAAAGAGTTTCAAATGAAGACCCCCATCTAGGTAATGGCTTTCTTATGAAAAAAGGTACCGTGGTAGTATTTTGTGGTTGGCAGACAGACGTACCAGATGGAAGAATTCGACTTCATGTACCGGAAGCATTAGACAAAAATGGGGAACAATTAATTGGCCAAACTTATCAACAATTTGATTTAGGGGAAGATTCTTATGAGTTATTACTTTCAGATAGACAACATAACCCTTTACCCACAGCAAATTTAAATGATGAAAATGCTACTTTGATTGAACGAGACTGGCCAGATGGACCAATTACTAATATACCTAGAAATGAATGGTCTTTTGCAAGATGGGCAGATGGTGAAGAAGTCCGGGATGCAAATTTTATATGTTTACCTAAAGGATTTAAATCGGGCAAAGTGTACGAAATTATATACAATACTGTCGGTGCTCCTGTAATTGGTTTGGGATTTTTAGCAATGAGGGATTGTTCTAGTTTTTTTAGATATGCCACTGAGGAGCAGGGAAATCCTTGTGCTGGAAATATTACTAAGGCTTATGCATTTGGAGCCTCACAAAGTGGAAGGTTTGTAAGAGAGTTTGCATATTTAGGATTGAATCTAGATGAGGACAATAGAATTGTATATGACGGCTTGCTTCCTCACACAGGAAGCTCTCGTTTAGGCGAATTTAACATGAGATTTGGTCAACCTTCAAGTAACCATATGAGGAATGTTGGGAATGTAAAAGCTCTTGCATATGTTGAAACCCATGACCCTATTTCAAATATAAAAGATAGTTTATTATGGAGATTAGAATCTAAAAATGCGATGCCAAAGATAATTGCAACAAATTCTGATGTCGAATATTGGTGGAGTGGAGCTTCTTTAGCACATACAGATGCTACAGGCTCTTTTGATGTCAATCCTCCTGAAAATGTAAGAGTATATCTTTTTTCAGGAACAAAACATGGTGCAGGTTCTCTTCCTCTTACTAAAACTCCAGCACCCGAAGCATTAAGACAAAAACATTTTTCAAATACAATTGATTATCGTCCTTTGCAAAGGGCAGTCTATGATAATTTAGATAAATGGGTAAGGGATGGAATTGAACCGCCTGTTAGCCAATATCCAAGGATAGACGATAAGACAGCAGTTACTAGAGAAAGTCTTATGGAATCTTTTGAAAGAGTACCTAAGATAGGATTTTTGAAGGCTTTACCAGTTAGACAAAGATTATCATATGGGGACAATGTTGATGAAGGAATTCACACATATCCTGCAGTTGAAGGTGAGCCATTTGGAACCTTAGTTTCAGCAATAGATGATGACTGTAATGAGATTTCTGGAGTCAGACTTCCTGATTTACAAGTGCCATTAGGCACTCATACAGGTTGGGCACTACGGCACGCAGATATTGGTGGAGAAGGTCATTTTATGCCACTTCAAGGCTCAGTCATTCCATTTCCACGAACAGAAACTGAGAAAGAACAAGATGGTGACCCAAGGGATTCTATAGAAAAAAGATACCCATCTAAAGACGATTATCTAACAAAGATAAGAGCTTCTGCTGAATCTTTAGCAAGCGAAAAATATATATTGTCTGAAGATATTGAAGGTATAGTAAATGGTGCAGGAGAAAGATGGGAAGCAATACAGTCCCAATAATCTAAATTTATTATGACAACTGAAGAAATAATCATTGTAATATTTCGAACACTCGGTTCTTTTCCTGTTTTAGTTAATCCCTTTTGGGGTGCATTAATAGTAATTATCATTGATTTTTCTGATCTAATTTTGATGAATTACATAGATTTGGGTGGCGTAAATAATTATCAATTATTAGATAAATTTCTTGATTTTATCTATATGATAACTTTTTTTATTGTTTTATTTAGATTTAATGTCCAAGCAAAAAAAATAGGTATTATCTTATTTTCTTATCGTATAATTGGCATGATTCTTTTTGAGGTTTTTCAAAAAAGATGGATCTTATTTCTATTCCCTAACTTTTTTGAATTTTGGATTATCGTTATAGCATTACTTCGTTTATATAAGGATGATTTACAAATAACTAGGAAAAATGTAGGGTTTTTAATAATTCCTATTATGAGTATTAAATTGTTACAAGAGTATGTATTACATGTTAACAAGATTTTAGATAACTATACTTTGATAGAAATTATTGAAAAGGTGAAATTTTAAATATAAACGGAAGGTTATTTATAAATGGATAGTTCTTCAATAAATATTCAGCATTTAGTAGAAAAATATTTAAAAGATTATAATATTGAACATGAAATAATAGAAATCGATCCGGATTTTGCAGATACAGCAGCATTCTGTGAAAAGTATAATTATCCTGTCGAAAATAGTGGAAATACGATTATTGTAGCTTCAAAAAAAGAACCTAAATCTTTTGTAGCTTGTCTAGTTCTCGCTTCTTATAAACTTGATGTGAACAAAACAGTAAGAAAATTAATGGAGGTTTCGAAAGTATCTTTTGCCTCAGCAGAAGATACAAAAAATCTTACAGGGATGATGATAGGCGGAGTTACAATTTTTGGGTTACCAGACAACCTAACCATTTATTTGGATGATAAACTATTTCAATTGGATTATTTAATTGTTGGGTCGGGTAGCCGTTCAACAAAAGTTAAAATAAATCCAGAAGAGTTAAAGAAAATTCCCAATAGTATAGTAATTTCTGATCTATCTTATTAAAACCTTTACCCGAATACAATTGAATTATTATACATATCTGTTATAGTAGTTATGATATATTTGGAAGACTGGATTTGAAAAAAATCCAAATTAGGAGAAAGAATGAATATTTATTGCGCTAATCTACCATATAGAAGTAGAGATGAAGATTTAGCAGAAATCTTTAGTGAATATGGTGAAGTTGTTTCAGCTAAAATCATATTAGACCGAGAAACAAATCGATCACGAGGTTTTGGTTTTGTTGAGATGAGTTCTGATGAAGACGCTAAGAAAGCCATCGAAGGACTTAACGGTAAAGAATTTGATGGCCGATCACTTGTCGTTAACGAAGCTCGACCTAGAGCACAACAGTAATACTAATACGAATTAATTATTAGAAGTTAATTTCTATTTTTTGCCTCAGCCCTTTTCGTATGGAGAACAGGTTCTGTATAACCATTTGTAGTTTCTCTACCCAAAAAGACTAAGTCTAGTGCCGCCTGGAATTCTATACTTTTATCATAGTCGCTGGACATAGGAATATAATTGTTGTCACCTTTGTTTTGTTCATCAACAATTTTTGCCATTTTCTTAAATACTGTGACTACTTCTTCTTGACTGGTTATATCATGATATAACCAGTTTGATATGTGTTGGCTAGAAATTCGTAGTGTTGCTCTGTCTTCCATCAAACCAATATTATTTATGTCTGGAATTTTTGAACAACCAATACCTTGGCCTACCCATCTTGAAACGTAACCTAATATTCCTTGAGCGTTATTTTCTAATTCTTGAAGAATTTCATTTTCAGATAGTTTTTTATCCATGAGGGGTGGAGTTAATATATCATTTAGATTGATAGAGTCTCTTATTGAAATATCTTTTTGAATTTGGTTAACATTAACCATATGATAATGAATTGCGTGTAGGGCTGCAGCAGTAGGAGATGGAACCCATGCAGTATTAGCGCCAGATTCAGGATGAGATATTTTTGCTGCCATCATAGCTTTCATTTCATCTGGCATTGCCCACATACCTTTTCCAATCTGAGCAGTACCAACAAGACCTGATTCAATACCTATGTCAACATTTTGATCTTCATAAGCTTTGATCCATGGTTGAGTTCGTATTTCACCTTTTGGTAAAACCGGCCCTGCTTCCATACTAGTATGTATTTCATCACCTGTTCGATCTAAAAACCCAGTATTGATAAATATTATTCGTTCTCTTGCCTCATATATACATTGCTTAAGGTTAACTGTAGTTCTTCTTTCTTCATCCATAATTCCAATTTTCAGGGTATTTTTTTCTAACCCTAGTGCTTTTTCAATTCTTTCAAATAATTTTACTGTGAAGGCAACTTCTTCAGGACCATGCATTTTGGGCTTAACAATATACATACTTTTAGTTCTACTGTTCGAATATTTCGTTTTACCTTGAATATCATGTAGGGCTGCAAGAGAAGTAATCATTGCATCAAGAAAACCTTCAGGTATTTCTTCGCCACTTTGATTTATAACTGCATTAGTATACATATGAATACCAACGTTTCTAACTAGTAATAAGCTTCTACCGTGAAGAGTTAAATCTTTACCATCAGGTGTTTTGAAATTTTTATCAGGATTAAGAGTACGTTCAATAACTTTGCCATCTTTTTCTAAAGTTGAAGTACAAGTTCCTTTCATTAATTCGGTCCAATTTCTATAAGCTATAACTTTATCGAATACATCAACAGCAGCAACTGAGTCTTCAAAATCTTGAATTGTAGTTATTGCGGATTCAATAAGAACATCTTTAATTCCGGCTGAATGTTGTATCCCAATGGGGTGGCTACGATCAATTTGAATTTCTATATGGAGATTATTGTTTTTAAGCAAGATACTTGTTAATTCACCTTCATTGTTCTGAATGTACCCAACAAAGTTTGAGGGATTTAATAAGTTTGTTTCTTGTTCATTGCTAAGTGTTATAACAAGCTTTTTGGATGTATCATCCCCTTTAAGAGAAAAGTTTGAGACATGTGCAAAACTTGAATTTTGTAAACCAAATATTGAGTCGAGTAAAATTGAACAATAAGCAACAACCTTAGCACCTCTATGAGGATTATAACTCGTACCTTTTTCACCATTATTATCTTCTGAAATAATGTCTGTGCCATACAAAGAGTCATATAGACTCCACCATCTTGCATTTGCAGCGTTGATGGCAAATCTGGCGTTATCCACTGGAACAACAAGTTGGGGTCCTGCAATAGATGAAATTTCTTCATCCACATTGGTTGTAGTGATTTGAAAATCAGGAGCATCTGGGGTTAAATAACCAATGTCTTTCAGGAATGTTTTATATTCTTCGATATTAAATCTTTTTGATTTTTGATTATCATGCCAAGAATTAATATTATTTTGAATATCTTTCCTTTTATTAAGTAAGGAACGATTATCAGGTTCTAAATCATTTATGATAGATCCAAATGAGGTCCAAAAATGATTTGTATTTATTCCTGTATTTGGAATAATTTCTTGTTCTACTAAATCATACAAAGGCTTTGCTATTTTTATATTTTCAATTTCAATATACTCAATGTTCATAGATAACTCTTTTTATTTATTTGGGACAATTAATTTCCTAGACTATACCAGTGTTATTTCCGAAGCTCAATCATTTAGATAAGTTTTTTATTACAATCTATACATTGTGTAATTATATTCATATCGTACTTGTTGTTCGTTATTTCTGAAAGGAAGACTCCTTGAGGAAGTTTTGTTATGTCAGACCTATATTCTTTTTCAGCACATTTCCGACAAAGAATTCCTCCTCCAGGTTTACTCCAAACTAAAGTTTCTTCCATATTATTTACTGATCTTCTCCAATAAATTCTAACCAGTTACCTTCAGGGTCTTGTGCATAACATACTCCACGTTTTTTTCCTTCAGCATTAGTAGTATATTTGGGTTCAGTAACAAACTTTATACCCTTTTCCGATAAAGATTGATATATTTCAGATATACTATCTACATTAAAACAAATATGAGAGGCTCCCAATTGGTTTCGGTTTAAATGTCCCTGAGGACTTTTGGGGTTTATAAAATAAACAAGTTCTACTAAATGTTCTCCCCCAGCGCCAACAAAAACTAGTTTTCTTTTTGCATCAGGAAATCCTGTATGATCTCCGCTAGCTGGGGCAATACTATCTACTTCTCTTTCTATTTTTAAACCTAAAACATCACAGTAAAAGGATTTCATTTTTTCTATGTCTTCCACGATAAATCCACTGTGATTTAGTCCAGTTATCATATATGTATCCTTTAATTAATTAGTTCAAGTTTTTGCATTGATCTTAATATTTTTGGAGGATCCATTCTACTGCCATAATCAGTATATGCAACTTCTGCAACATAAATGTCACCTTTTGAGTCTACTGCAATTCCGTGGGGAGAAAAAAATCTACCAGGTTGTTCTCCATAGCTTTCTCGACCAACCCTAGCTATTAATTGTCCTTTGGTGTTTAATATACTAACTCGTGGTCCCAGATCCATACCAATGTCGTTAGTTCCTATTCCACAGAAGTATTCACCTACGTAGACAATATCTGTATTATTTTCATTTTTAATGCTTAAAGCTGCTGCTCTAGAAAGGTTACCAAATTGTGTTTCATAATTACCATTTGAATCAAATATTTGTATTCTGTGATTTTCTCGGTCAGCTATATATAGCCAACCTTCACTATCTATCGCTATATCATGAACAATATTAAATTGGCCATCACTGGTTCCAGATTCTCCCCATGAAAATAGAAGTTTTCCATCAGGTGTGTATTTATGTACTCTTGCGTTGGAGTAACCATCAGTAACATAAATATCACCATTATTGGGGTCAATTGCAACTTTAGTTGGTCGATTAAATGGTATTCCACTCATTTTAGGAGCGGGTTCGTTTGGTGTACCAAGCATCATTAACAACTTACCCTCTGGTGTATATTTTCTAACCGTACTGTCTCCATTGTCTACTAAGAAAATATTTCCATCAGGAGCAACGGTAACAGAATGTGGATTTGAAAATAAGCCTTCACCCCATGTATTTATTATTTTTCCTGTTGGATCCATCACAATAACTGGGCATGTTCCTCGGTTAAATATCCATACATTATCAGAGTGATCAACAGCTACAGAAGTAGCTTCTTTGTAAGTCCATCCATCAGGTAAATCTCCCCAATCATTACCAGATAGTTTATATTTATATTTTCCTTCACCAAGGATTACTGATTCTCTATTCCCATTATCACCAATATGGCCTTCAGTTCTTAATCCAAATTCCCAATCATTGCTTTGATTTGTCATAAAATCTCCTATTATTATTAATTAATTTCCGAAATTTTTACTTTTCTTTTTTCTTGAGTTGAAATGTTGATAGCTTCAATTAGTTTATGTCGAATTAACGCATCATTAAAATCTGGAGTGGGTTTTGTACCATCAGAGACATTTTTACCAAAATCTATCCACATTTGTGCAACATTAAAAGATGGAGTGTTAAATGTGGCTTCTGGTGCGGTTATTAAGGTTTTTGGAATATCAATAACTGATAATCCTTTATCTTCTTTTTGTCCACCAAATAAAGTCATACCTCCCATTTGGGCAGAACCGTCAGTTTCTAATACTAATGTTCCTTCTTTACCGTATATTTCCATTTTCATACCACTCCCATGGTATGGGATACTTGCAGTATGAGCTGACACGATTGCACCACTTGAAAGAACTCCAGTTATAGCGATATTATCTGGTGAAGTAACATCAACATATTTATTTGTATCAGTTTCATACCATTGAGGAATTTGTGTTGTAACAGTAGCAGCAAGTTCTTCAAATTCACCTAGGCTCATACACAATGCGTCTATTGCATGTCCAAAAGAAATTGTTAAGGTATTAGCTCCAAGCGTTATATCTTTTTGCCATGTTCTATCTGAGGGCCTAGTTAAAACACCAGAATTTATTACTTTTAGATTTACTGATAAAACTTCTCCAATAAATCCGTCATTAATAAGTTTTTGAATATATAAGTGTTGTGGGGATTGTCGGGCCTGTAACCCCACTAAAGTTGCAACATTCTGTGATGCTGCGAGTTCAGCCATATCTCTAGCTTGATTTAAGTTTGAACCAAGAGGCCACTCAGTATAAACTGGCTTTTTAGCACGTAAAGCGTCCATTGTTAGATCATAATGTAAAGGTACTCTTGTTATTACTCCTACCATATCTATATCAGGATTAGCGAGTAGTTCATGATGATTCCAATATGCTAAAGGGACATCATATTTTTCTGCAGAAATCTTTGCTGTATCTTCATGTGCTGTACATATTGCTGCAAGTTCAATATTTGGTAATGATTTTAATGCTGGAATATGTGCTCTTGGTGACCATCCATAGGAAACATTCGCACCAATCAATCCTACCTTAAGTTTTTTCTCCGCTACCATTTGTTTTTCTCCTCAATAGATAAGTAATTATAGTTTTATTTTCCCAGTCTAGTCCCTTATATTTTTCTGATTCAAATACTTTGGTAAATCCCAATACCACAAATAAAATAGGTATAAGCAATCCTATTAACCAGATAAAATTTACCGTTCTTACATTGTCTACACGGTGGGGATAATAATAAAAGGAGAACATCCATATTATCAATAATATAGTGCCTAGAATTAGTAACAAATTCCCAATTATTATTTTATGTTTGGATTTAGTTGACACAGTATTTGTTTTTTATAAAATCACAGGGTATTATTTCTATAAATTATATACTAATTCTCATAAATTTTTTATATGAAAAATAGACTATAAAGTAGCAATATGTATGGTCTAAGTTGGAAGAAGTCATAAATATAATTACTGCTAATATTCATAAAATTAATTTCAATTATGGTAAGAGAAAGATTTTTGATAATTTTTCCTTACAAATACCAGAGGGTTTAAGTTTTGGTCTTTTAGGTGGCAATGGTTCAGGTAAGACTACATTAATGAAATTAATTGCTGGTTTAGAAAAACCAAAGTCTGGAACAATTAGTATCTTTGGTACGGATTCAATACATTCTGTGCGATCTAAAATTGGATATATGCCGCAACAAAATACACTTTATAGCGATTTATCAGTATTTAGCAATATTGATTTTTTTGCATGTATGTATGGATTACATAATAAACCTGACCGTAAGAAAGCAATTGATGAAGTTCTCAATACTGTTGGTTTATATGAACGAAAAAACGATGCTATTTCAACACTCAGTGGAGGTATGCAACGAAGAGTTAGTTTAGCATGTGTTTTAGTTCATAAGCCAGATTTATTATTATTAGATGAACCCACAGTTGGATTAGACCCTGATGTAAGAGTAATATTTTGGGAGTATTTTAAAGAACTCACGGATCAGGGAAAAACTTTGTTTATCACAAGCCATACCATGGATGACGCTGTACATTGTGACCGTCTAATATTTCTGAAAAATGGCAATATTATTGCAGAGAATTCTCCACAAGAATTAATAAAAGCTACGGGAAATTCTACTGCAACCCTTGAAGATTCTTTTCTTTATTTTAACTCTCTGGATAATAATAATGACCTTTGCTAGAACAATAGCAATTACAAAGAGGATTGTTAAACAAATTTTACTAGATCATCGATCTCTAGCCATGATCTTTGCTGCCCCGCTTGTTGTAATGTCATTAGTAGGTGCTAGTTTTAATAAAAATCCACAACTTTTAAATTTTGTTGCTCCTGCTCTTATATGTACTTTTGTATTATTTTTTACATTCATTTTGACCGGAATAAGCTTTTTGAGAGAGCGTGCTTTAGGTACCTTAGATCGATTATTAACAACACCAGTCAGTCGTGCAGATATTATGTTTGGTTACTCGATAAGTTTTTTCTTTTTTGCATTTATTCAATCAAATATTATCCTCTTCTTTACAATATTTATTCTAGATATTTCATATCAAGGAGAAATATGGCACATGTTTATTGTGGTAATACTTATGGCAATAGTAGCGGTTAATTTAGGAGTTTTTATATCTACATTTGCTAAAAATGAATTTCAGGTCATTCAATTTATACCTCTTCTACTTGCACCTCAAATATTTTTGTCTGGCGTTATCCAACCAGTACAAAATCTACCAAATCTTTTACAAAATATTTCCAAGGTACTTCCACTAACTTATGGAGTCGAAGGGTTACGTTTAATTATGATTGATGGATCAAATCTTTCAGGTGTCAGTAGCCAAATATTTGCATTAGTTATATTTGCGAGTATTTTTGTGATTTTAGCTACTTTAACAATTAAACGTTAATTTTAAAAGATAATCATGTGCCTATAACTCAGAAAAGCTAACACGCCGAAAAAAATTAATATTCCTAAAAATACGAGAAGCATACAGCCAGATTCAGCAAATTTCATACATATCCTTTTTTATATTACTAAGCCGCCTAATCCCACTAAGCCTCTTGCATGTTCAATTTCTCCAACATGTCGATAACCATGAGTCAAACATATATTAAATAAACCTCTCCACAATGTCATTGCTGGTAGGGGTTTTATTATTATTTCATGTTTATGGAGTTCTTGAATGTCTATATTTTCAAGAAAATCATCTGTAGATTGCCAAACTTTATTTTGATAGTCTTTCCATAGCGAAATATCAGGTATTATTACTTCTTTTGCTTGTTCGTGAGTCATTCCTGTACCTTGTGAGGTTCTGTGCAAAGCGAAGGCTTCATTATATTTATGTTCCAGCCATATAGTGTTTTCTTTTTTTATTACATAATTAATTATATTATCTTCTGTTCTTACATAGTGCCAAAGTGAAAAAAAAGCACTTACTCCTCCTTCAGGAGGCCAGTAATTCCATTGTTCAAGGCTCATATCGTTAAGAGCCTTATCTAAGAGATTATGCATCCCTCTCAAACCAGATTTTAGTATTTGTATTTCATTCAAAATTATATATTCCGTATATTTATTATTATGAGATTTTGGGTTTTATGATTCAAAGAAGCCTTCTTCATTGAAAACTTCTGAAAGTATAGATATCCCCTCAGTAATTTCTTCTGTAGAGTTGTGAGTATAAGTTAGCCTTAAGAAGTTCTCACCTGCTCTATCGGCTCTAAATATTTGTCCGGGGTTATAAGAAACGCCTCTGGCTAAAGCTTTGTCATAAACATCCCAAGTATTACACCCCTTAGGTAATTCTACCCAAATGATCATCCCTCCAGAAGGTGCACTCCACTTACATGTCGAAGGAAAATATGTTTCTAAAGATCTAAGCATAGCATCTCTTTTGTTTTCTAGTGATTTTGCAACACCTTGAACATACCTGTTTTTATTTACACGTAAATATTCATTAACTACCATAGAAGTAAGATGACTTGGACTAGTTCCAAAACCAACTCTTGATAGAGTTTCTCTTGCTTCTTCTGGGAACATGGTGAAACCTAATCTTAATGCGCATCCTAGAAGTTTAGTATACGCTGAGATGTAAAATACATTGTCTCCTCCGTCCATTCCTATCATGGCTGGAGGGAGTTTTTCACCATCTATAAGAAAATCTGCATAGGATTCGTTTTCTATAATTGGAATATTATATTTATTTGAGATTTCTATCATCTCCTCTCGTCTACTCTGGGAGAGTGTTACACCTGTTGGGTTATGATAAACCGGAATAGTGTAAATAAATTTAGGCTTTACACCTGCATTTATATTTTTTGTTATTTCATCTTCTAAGGCTTGTGTATCCATACCGTTTTCATCCATTTTTACATGAACTGGTTTAGCTCCTTTGCGTAAAAACATATTCAAGCTACCATGATAACTAAATTCCTCCATCATAACGACATCTCCGTCGTCAATAAACGCATCAACTAACGTTTCTATTGATCCTCCAGCTCCGCTTGAAAGAAAAATGTTCTCTTGGTTTAATTTAATATTTCCTCTATTGGCTTTGAGGTCATTTGCTATGAATTCTCTAAGACCTTCATGTCCTAGTGTTGGTGGATAAGTTGCTAGATCTCTTCCTTCCTTTGGGATGATATTTGATGCACTATATGCTAAATCATCAAGTTCCATAGCTTCGGGATCAGTATATGTAACAGAGAAAATATATTTTGCGTCTTGGGCAGGAGTTGGCATAATTATTGATTTAGGAATAGATTTTGACGCTAGTTCATTAAAATTTATTGAAGTCATTTGGTGTTCCCTTCAAGTCTCTATAAAAATTATTTATAGAGTTAAATTATTTCATGCAGTATAGCATCAAATTTATACGAATGGTATTATGGATTATATACAGTTGAGTTAGGATTATATACATGATCAGACTTCATATTTTTGTCATTATTTTTTCAGTAATCAGTGTTTATTTTACAAAAAATATATTAAATGAAATATTTCCAAATAGTAAATTAACTTCAATGTTTAATTCACTTAATTCTTTGAGTAAAGGATTTATACCTGTAGTATTTTATGCAGCGATTTTATGGATAATATTATTTCTTGCTTATGGCGAGTTACCATATTAGGTGTTATGAGTAAAAAAAGTTTATATCTTACACTTGAATCTTTTTTCTGGGTTTTAACCCTTTATTTCATTTATGACTTTTCAAGGCCTACAGAATTAGGATTACTTTTCGCGTTTTTAATCGGTCAATTTTTTATATTGCCATGTGTATGGTTTGCTTTGTTTTTTCGCAGAAAACGAAAAGAACTAAACATGTAATTATCAAATGTTTAAATGAGTAAAATGATGAATAGAAAGCAACTTTTTGAGTTCGAAGATTTTCATTGGTTTCCAAACTGGATAAGGGTGTCAACAACAAATTTGCTTGCTGTATTACAAAGATTTTTAGGTATTAAAGAGATTTTACTTGATTTAATAATTGACCTTAAAAATATGAATAATATCGATCAAATTATTGATATTGGATCTGGTTCTGGCGGTGTTATGATTAGTGTTGTTGATGAACTTAATTCACGTACAAAAACGAAAAAAGTGAAGTTGTTACTTACAGATTTGTATCCTAATGAAAAAGTAGTAAATGAAATTAATAATCAAAATAACCCCTATATTGAATACAATAGAGAAAAACTTGATGCTGAAAATTTATATCAAACTCCTAAAGGTCTTAAAACTTTAATTAATTGTTTTCATCACATAAATCCTAAGAAGGCAGCTAAGCTTCTTAAGTCGTGCCAAGAAAACAATGAAATTATACTAATATATGAGATGGGTACTCATTTTTTACCTTTTATTGTCTGGTTACTTATATTACCTCTATCATTAGCAGTAAACTTTATATCAGCTTTAATATTGACACCTTTTTGTAAACCATTAACTTTCGGGCAATTAATATTCACTTATTTAATTCCAATAATTCCAGTTTGTTATGCATGGGATGGGCAAGCATCTCTTGCAAGAATATATTCAGAACGAGATATCAAGTCGTTATTAATAGGATTAGAAAAAGCATCATATAACTGGATGATTAAACCCGGTATTAGTAAAAATGGAAAAAAATTAGGTTATTGTATTATTGGATATCCTTTAGCTAGTGGCGATCACTAATAACATCACCTAGCTCATATACCAAAGCACGGATGTGTTCTATAGTCGTTCCACAGCAACCACCTATGATTTGAACTCCACTTTCAACCCAGTCACGACAATGTTTTGCGAAAACAGCAGGTTCTATTTCATGTCTAATTCCTCGTCTCACTTCAGATGACGTTTCAGGATATGCCATAACTGGCCCCTGCCAATGATCGTGTAGTGTGTTAAGGCCTATATTTGTTGTTTCTACTGTGCTATGCATAACCCCCATTACTTGTGGTTGAAACGATATCATAGACTCTAAAAGGGAGTTGTAAGATGTGTTTTTAACTGATGAAACATGATCAGATGAAAGCCTGCTTTCAGGTTCTTCCATAAGTGAGTTCCATGCACTTACACTACCATTTGGCAGTAGGGTACAACTAGTACCTATCCATACTGGTAATCCTGTTTCTACAGCTGCTTTTACTGCTCTAGTTGATCGATCGATATCTCTCATCATTTCCATAAGTAATATATCAACACCAGAATTAGCTAATGTTTGTGCTAGTTCTCGGTAGTTATCTAACTCTTCTTCGGGTGTTGGAAGGAATCGAGGATCAGGGCTGACAGTACCCGGTATCCAGGCAACCATATTAGACATGGATCCTGCAATTGCTATTGGTCGATTTGCTCCAATATTTTCTACAGCTTCTCGTGCTATTTGGACAGCTTTTGTTGTAATTGCTATTGATTCATCAGCAAGATCAGCACCAGCTAAACAATGACGACTTGTAGAAAATGTATTAGCAGTTATTATATCTGCACCTGCACGAATATATTCTTCGTGAACTTGACGAACAATTTCAGGGTGAGTTTTATTAGCAACGCCACACCATGCAGAAGAATTCATCTCTGCACCTAGTCTTGCGATTTCGCTACCAGTCGCTCCATCCAGTACGATTATTTCTTTATTGCTAAGTTTATTATCTAAGATCATAAACGGTCCTTATTAATTAGCTTAAATCATTAAGGTTGTCTTATTTCTAGAAATCTTGGCCAACAGTAATTTGAATTCCAGTATTTAAACATCTTAGCAATTTATATACAAGGTTTCCATGCTATAATATTGTTGGATGTAAATTAATTCCTTAAGGAGATCATTATGGAAGCATTAATTTTATTACCATTAATTGTTCTACTATTGTTCAATACAATTTTTACAGTACAACAACAAACATTCAAAGTAGTAGAAAGATTTGGTAAGTATAAACGAATTGCTCGCCCAGGTATAAATGTTAAAATACCTTTTGTAGATAAAGCTAGTAGAGCTGAAAGTATGCGTATCCGACAATTGGATGTACCTGTAGAAACAAAAACAGAAGATAATGTTTTTGTAAAAGTTTCAATTTCGGTACAATTTGTTATTTTAGAAGGAAAAGAATTTGAAGCATTTTACCGTCTTGATAATGCGGAGCAACAAATTACATCCTATGTATTTGATGTAGTAAGAGCAAGGGTGCCCCTTTTAAGCCTCGATAATCTTTTTGAGAAAAAAGATGAAATTGCTGTAGCTGTTAAATCTGAGCTTGATGACATCATGATTCAATTTGGGTATGGCATTGTTAAAGCTCTAGTTACTGATATTGATCCTGATGCAAAAGTAAAAGCTGCAATGAATGAAATTAACGAAGCCCAGCGTTTAAGAGTAGCTGCTACTGAAAAAGGTGAAGCTGAAAAAATAATTATTGTAAAACAAGCAGAGGCTGAAGCAGAGAGCGATGCTTTAAGAGGACTAGGAATTGCAAATGAACGTAAAGCAATAATAGATGGCTTAAAAGAATCGATTGACGATTTCCAAAAAAGTATTTCTGGAACAGGTCCTATGGAAGTAATGAATTTAGTACTATTAACTCAGTATTTTGATAGCCTGAAGAGTATTGCTTCTGCACCAAATACCTCAAGTATTTTTATACCGCACTCACCTAGTTCTATGTCAGATTTTTCTGATCAAATGAGAAATGCAATTATGCAAGCAGGTCAAATTACTGATAACACTGATAATAATGATATAAAAATTAATAATGATTTAATGGAAGAACAATAAATATTATGATTGAAATTATATAGTGTAAATTCTAATTTAGACCTATATTCGCTATATGATACAATCCTGAAGATATGAACAAATCAATTATTACGCTATTACTTTCATTTACTATGCTTGGTTGTGGTACTACCCTTGATGATATTGAAAAACCAGAAACTACATCTATTTCCACACCAACAGCTATAATCAATTCTATATCAACATCTACTCCCGCAAATTTAACAACACCCATACCCACACCAACACCCATACCCACACCCACATCTACACCAACACCAACATCAACACTCATACCTACATCCACACCAACACCCACACCAACACCAACACCAACACCAACACCAACA
>Ga0111541_10000107_pt1 | contig 24151 bp, 24 predicted proteins | sample Knorr_S7_td_DCM__FD_83039 | JGI IMG/M metagenome (GOLD analysis project Ga0111541, IMG submission 83039) | Marine microbial communities from Southern Atlantic Ocean transect - Knorr_S7_td_DCM_ad_131m_LV_B (version 2) (version 2) | ecosystem: Environmental > Aquatic > Marine > Oceanic | place...
GTCCTTGCGGGTGAGCGCAACCAAACTTCATACCCGCATCTATATCTTCCTTAGATGCTTGGCCACGATCATACATGTGCATTGCTTGAAGTAAATAAGGAACCAATAACCGGTTAACGACAAACCCAGCGCGATCTATAGTTGTAATAGGATGCTTTCCCAGTATGTCCCTTGTGAAGTTTTCCACAATCTTCAAAGTATTTTCAGAAGTCACCTCTGAAGTGATTAATTCAACCAGTGGCTGAACAGTAGCAGGGTTGAAGAAATGCATTCCTAAGACCTTTTCACCCCTTGAAGTTGCTGTTGCGATCTCTCCTATAGATATTGATGAAGTGTTTGAAGCCAAGATCCCATCGGGCTGAACGATCTCGTCAAGAGTAGAGAATACTTTTGCTTTTATCTCTGGTGACTCTATTACAGCCTCGATAACAAGATCCCTATCAGCTAACTCTGAATATTCAGTAGTAAATGAGAGTTTTGAAAGAAGATTTTCCCTATCTTCTTCAGTCATTTTTTCTCTTGCAACGGCTTTTTCAGTACTTTGCTCTAGTTTTTGTTGAGCGAGTTCAGCCAAAGAAGCATCAACCTCTACCACGATTGTGTCACAGCCAGATTTGGCCGAAACTTCTGCTATCCCTGAGCCCATAGTTCCGCCGCCTACAACCCCAACTTTACTGATTGACATTACCTTCTCCCATCTATTATTGCCTTCATCGTACTAGTAAGGGTGTGGCCCTGACGAGTGCTAGGTGGATTAGATTTTACAACCGGAGAAGGCGCTAATGCGTAAATGTCATACCCCTCAAACATAATTGAGGTATGAATCAACAACTACATCTCGTATATTCACAGCCGAAAAATTGGGAATTAACCGATTTAGACAAAGAACGGGCTAAGCGTGGAATAGCTGCTTGTCGGAAGGCGCTTGACCAAACTCAACCTTTTCTATGGGATAATAATACCGCCGCTTAGTGATCGCCATCAACAACTAGCTGGACTCTAGGTCCTCCCACAACTTCCTATATTCAAGGGAATGTCTCCAGTCGTGTAAATCAACTAGGAACTTTTTGTAATCTCCTTCGATCTTAAGATCACCCCGCATAAATGCTTCCTCAGCGCTAACTTTGCCAAAAAGGATTTCTTTGGCATCTTCATACTTCGCAGTAAATCGGCACTCTGGGTGGTCCATCTTTCCTTTGGAAACCTCGGATACTTTCCCATCTTTCCAAACTATGTAATACCGTATTTTTCCGTCTGGAGTTCCCGAAATTTCGTACTGGCATGAAACTGATATGCCCTGAATCTTTGGCAATTTACTTCCGAGGTTCTGTAATGCCTCAACCCACTCATCAGATAGAAAGTCAGCCATTGTTTTCGCTTTCTTCGGATTCCCTAATTCCTACAAACAAGTCACCCTCTTCAGCAATTTCACCTACACGGCTAAATGCAAGCACATAATCGTCCCAAGGGTAAGCCTCAGCTGCGGCTCCTGAGGGAAGTCCGAACCAAAATGTTGATTCGGGGTCAACCTGCGTGGCGTGGGCTAAGAGGGCATCATTTCGTATTTGCCCATACTGCGATACGTCAATCTTTGTTGTAATTCTGTGATCCTGAGAAGGTCGTTTAAACCAGTCCTCATTGAAAGGCGATTCAAGACCTAAATCGAGAAAAACTTTATGCAAAGCCTCGATTCTCTTCCGGCTCCAAGTCGTGTAGTAAAGCTTTAACGGTTGCCATGGATCTCCTGCTTCCGGAAACAGGTTGGGATCACCAGCTGCTTCCCAAGCTGGAATACTTATGTCGAAAACTTTTAGGTGGTCGGGATGCCGATAGCCTTGTTGGTCGTCGGGATAAGTAACGATAACGTGAGGCCGCTCGGCTCTAATTATCCTTACTAGACGTTCAACTGCTTCATCTAAGGGCGCCATAGCGAAACAATCCGGATGTGCATTAGCTTCGGAGTCTTCCATTCCGGAATCCCTGTAGCCCAGGTAGTGGACAGTGTCATATCCAATGATCTTTGCGGCCTTATCTAATTCTTCTTTCCGTATTGAAGCAATGTTCGATCGAACCTCTGGACGATCCATAGCTGGGTTTAAGATATCTCCTTCTTCACCCCCAGTGCAGCAAACTAGCGTCGTCCCAACTCCTAAGTCAGCATAAAGCGCTACAGTTCCTGCCCCTTTCGATGATTCATCATCCGGATGAGCGTGAATTGTTAATAAGCGAAGTTCTTTTGACACCCTGACAAGATAGCCGTTCTTACTCCTGAACTCCTACCTTAAATTCTAATACTTCTCGACATTTCATTCGAAGCTGTTGTGAAGCGACCCCCATTTTTGAATGGGATTTTCATCACAGCTGGCAAAGGCTGGCTTTTCCTCATCTAAATCTCAAGACTAAGATTGCTTCTTGAGTATGAGATAGGCAACTATCGCTTTGGAATCTTCAACAGAGGGAGAAGGTGTGAGCGGAAGATTAGAGAATAAAGTAGCTGTTATAACAGGAGGAGCAAGCGGGATCGGGGAAGGTACTGTCCGTCGCTTCATTGAGGAAGGAGCGAAGTGCGTAATTGCAGATATTCAAAACGACTTGGCCGAGGAACTTGCTGATGAACTGGGCGAGAACGCTGCCGCGTTTTGTGTAGACGTAGCGGAAGAAAACCAAGTAGAGGAAGCTGTTAAGTTCGCTGTATCTGAATTCGGGAGCCTTGATATTATGTTCAATAATGCTGGAATACTGGGTTCAGTTGGGCCGATTAGCGAGATAGACGGTGACGGGTGGCTTAGAACGATAGACGTACTTCTGAACAGCGTCTTTTATGGAATCAAACATGCGGCAAGAGTCATGATTCAACAAGGTTCTGGATCAATTATTAACACTGCCTCGACAGCCGGGGTGCGAGCTGGACTAGGCCCACATGTATATACAGCGGCTAAGCATGGAGTTGTAGGGCTTTCACAGTCCGTTGCAACTGAACTAGGCCCACATGGAGTTCGAGTGAACGTCATTGCACCTGGAGGAACAATCTCTGGCTTAACAGCGAGACTTGTGACCGGAGATCATGAGAATCTTGAAAAAGCTTCGACCATTATTGGCGCCCACAACCCTCTAAGGCGCGCTGGAAGGCCCGAAGATATCGCAAACGCCGTGCTGTACCTTGCCTCCGATGAGGCTAGCTTTACCACCGGTGCTGTGTTGGTTGTAGATGCCGCTGGTGAAACAATTGCCGACAGAAACCACCGTTTTGTGGATATGGGTTCTCAAACAGTTCAAGAAGCAAACCATTCTGGAACTAAAAGTAGCTTGAAATAAGATTCGCCTTCAAAACTATCCAACGAAGGTCACAACTCTCTAGGTCTCACAGATTATCGAAATGGTGTCAATCGTTTAGGACAAAGGTTATTTTCAGTGTGACCCTATATTCAGTAATATTGCCACTCTCAACAACTACCTTTTGGTCTTGAACCCAAGCTCCTTTGACATTATCAAGAGTGCTAGCAGCTCGCTCTACACCGCGTTTCGTTGCATCATCGAAACTTATGGGCGAAGAAGAAATAACTTCAGTTATTCGTGCGATTGACATATGATCCCCTTGAATTTACTTGAAGTGTAGCGACGTGGCAGGAAATTAATCAACAGCCCGAAGCCCTAATCGCCATTATTTTCGAAGCTAGGTACTTCCACGCCCGGAAGGTAATACGTAAACATATCCACGATAATTGCCATTACTTGGTTAGGGTCCACCCCACCCTTTCCCGAGTCAACGGTAATGACGTTACTATTCATTGTAATTTTATCTACGCCTCCAAGTTGAAAGATAGCTTTTGCTAATGTATCTGGAGGTCGCTCGCCGAGGATTTCATCTGATACTTCATATCGCTCATGGTCCATTCCGGTAATACTCCGGTTGATTTCATAACGCTGAACACCAGGCTTTGAGGAAGATTTTTGTATAACAGTCACAGGTTGTCCCATAAGAAAACGATCGTACTGCCCAAAAGGCCAAAGTTGCGAGATATACGCAAATTGTGCAAAAAATATAATTTGATCATTTAGGGGAACAGAGTCCCCTGAGGGTTGGGTCGAACGACCCTTGGAATTCCATGTGATTTGAGTTCGTCCATGAAGGCCCATGACTTTCTATGGATCTTACTTGGCCCCCACTGGTGCAGGGCTTCTATGTGTTGTGGAGAGGGGTACCCTTTATTACTAGCAAACTTATAATTTGGATACTCTTTGTCGTAGTCTCGCATCATTCGATCTCGGACAACTTTTGCGAGAATCGAAGCGGAAGCTATTGAAAGGCACTTTGTATCTCCTTTAATAATTTTTGTTACTTTAGTTGGCCCAACGGCGTGGCCTATAAAATCCCACTTACCATCTATCAGATAATGCTCGGGAGTCAAAGATAGTCCATCGATCGCTCGTCTGGCGGCAAGCTTCTGAGATTCAGACATGCCTAATTCATCGCATTCGTCGTTTGATGCATGCCCAACAGCCCACGTTACACACCACTCGCTAATTTTAGGGAAAAGAGACTCGCGTTCTGACTCTTTAAGAAGTTTCGAATCTCGGACTTTATAGATCCTTTTCGCCTGAGGAACAATTGCCGCAACGATAGTTAATGGGCCCGCCCAAGCTCCTTTTCCTACTTCATCTATTCCAGCTACATAGCGAATACCCTCTCCCCAAAGACATTCTTCATGCTTTAAGTTAGGGGGTAGGGATTTTAGGGATTTTCGAACTTTGTGAGTACCCATTCCCGAAAGTTACTCTAATTAAATACAAGTAAGATTGAATTAAGAGAAGTTATCCCCCTTTTCCGGCTTACTTGGTGTGATTGCCGGCTTTTGGATAGGTGACGAGATAAGAGGAATTGCAATTTCATCTGGCTTTTGTTGAGGAAGTAGAGCTTCTCCTCGAGCTTCATTACTTTGCCAAGCTGGGTCAAATCCGGGTGAAGTAAAAGTTGTTTGTGAATTAATTTTTCCTTCCCAAATCAGCGCTGGCCTGTCCCCGTGCCAACGAACTGCGTAACCCACTTCTCCGTTTGAAGTAGGCATACTACTCACCTCAACTGGCAGGTTAAACCACTTCGAGGTGTAGCTCGGAAACAATGCAATGGTAGACGAATCGGGTTGACTTACAAGAGATCGACGAAACATAAGAAGAAAAAGAGCTGAGGCAAACGGGTCTTGTAGGCGCTCAGCAGAAGAAAATCCACCAGTTGGTTCTGCCTTTCCGATTATTTCGCTGAGGGAGTCAGAATCTTCTGAGGCGCCTAGGTAGTCATTAAGATATTTAGCTAGGAGCATTGCACTCATATCTTGATGAAGAAGCGCATTTGGAAGGGCCTCAGGTTGGCGTGGCATGGAATTGGCTCTATAGATTTTTGGAAGAGCATCCCCCAACTGTTCGGCTTCTTCAATACGACCAGCTCGATTTAAAATACTTTCTGATGATTCAAGGCCCAGTCGGAGGTACGAATGACCTACACGCCTGCGAATTCGGCTTCGGGGAATCGCATTGACGAAATTTCCGATCTGCTCAATCGCCCAGTTGAGGATGGGGACAGTAGCTTCATCGTTCATCTGATGCAATGTAAATTCATTACAAGCCCACAGCAAGTAAGAAAGGTACTCCATTTCAGGACGCTGAAATGAAGATACTTGATATCGATCTATTGACTGTGTTAGGAGATGTCTCGCTGCTTCAATATGGCCCCACAAACACATAGAGGAGATGGCAAGAGTGGGAGCATAAGCGGGAACTCCTGTCAGCCAGTAGCTAGAAGTAAGAGCTTGTTCGCACCCGACGAGTAGGTGCCTCCTTGCTGAGAATAGAACCTTCTGCACTCTCTCGTCTTCAAGAACTACAGTTGATCCGTAATCAAGATGCGCATTCCAACCATTAGCTATTCCTTCCAAATTTGGGAGATCATCTGGAGGTGGGAGCGAATCAAGCTTGTTCTCAACACAAAATACTAAACGTAGGCTAGAAGTATGTGGAAGAGGAAAGACGATCGCCACATGGCTACCTTTTACAGATTGCGCTCTTTCTGCATCGTTCTGACTTTCTTCTAGCTTTAGAGCGTTCATCATGTCATCCTCTGACGCAGCTACTTGGCATTGACTTACAGGCTTCGAAGCTGAAATCACTGAAACGCTATTACGGAATAACGTATTTCCTTCACATCTCCATATCCCATCGCCAACAGTAAATAAAGCTATTGCAACTGGTAGGGGTGTTTCATTCTCTATTTCAACAATTACTAGCGAAGTGTTTCTATAAGGAGTAGAACTTGCGCGATGAACGATATCACCCCCAGGTACCCGAAGCCGAGTTTCAATTGAGACTCCATCTTCAGCAACAATCTGCCGAACCGCCTGCTCATCTCTAGCTATATGCCACCTATCATCTGCTCGAACTCCCCAATGGACTAGACATCCGGAACCTAGAGGTTCTATTCCCCCATTAGATGAGACGCTATGGACAGGCTCAACCCCAATACTTCCAATTTCAGCCATAAACTTCGCTCTTAATTAGGGTTTCGATGTGGAGCATGAGATTAAATCAGGTTTCAGTTCCTTGATCACGAAGCATAAGAAGCTCGTACGCATCTGCTGCTGAAATACTCCCGCTCACGACAGCCGAAACTTGATCCGTGATCGGAGTCTCGACCTTATACTCTTTAGCTAATTGCGAGACAACTGGTGCGGTCATTACCCCTTCGGCAACATTATCCATAACCGAAATTACTTCATGAAGTAATTTCCCTTTACCCAGTTGTTCGCCAACAAACCTATTCCGGCTTTTTGTTGAGAAAGACGTTGCAATGAGATCTCCAAGCCCAGCTAGCCCTGAGAAAGTTTCTCGCTTGGCACCCATAGCTTCTCCAAGTCGTGTCAGTTCGGCCAACCCTCTGGTTATTACAGCAGCAATAGTATTATCACCTGTTCCCAGTCCGGTTGTCATACCTGCCGCAAGAGCAAGAACGTTCTTGAACGCCCCGCCTAATTCACAACCTTTCACATCGGTACTTGAATAAACTCTGAAATTCTCAGTGAGAAAAATTTTGTGTATCTGTTCTGAGTCTGACTGATTGGGCATAGCCAGCACTGAAGCCGTTGCAAAACCCTGAAGTACTTCTTGAGCAAGATTTGGCCCAGAAAGAACTCCCGTTGGGTTTGCTGGAAGCTCTTCATTTACTATCTGCGTCATAGTGTAAGTGGTTCCCTGCTCCAGCCCCTTTGCAAGACTCAAAATTGGAGTACCTTCTCGTAAATATGGCTTCATCTGACAGAGAACTTCTCGAAAACTTTGAGATGGTATGGCCACAAGAGCGATATCAGCATCGTGAAGAACTTCTTCTAAATGAATAGAGGCTGTTAAATCATCGGAGAGACTAAAGTCTGGTAAATAGCGAAGATTTTTGTGGTCTTGGGTGATTGAGGCAGCAACCTCCGAGTCCCTACACCACAACTTTGTGAGAGTGTTATGAGAAACAAGATGCGCAACTGTCGTACCCCAAGAGCCACCACCTACAACTGCTACACAAATACCCACCGAAGAATCGTACCTCAGAACAAGCGACGATTCAGATACTGAGCAATAGATAACTAGGTAGGCCTAGAATCTTGTCAATGGATAATTTTGGAGTGCTTCTCCCAGTTAAATCTTTTAATAACGCAAAAGCTCGTCTATCTTCCGTGCTTAACCCTATTGAGCGCGCCGCTTTATCACGTTCACTAGCAGAAGGTGTTATTTCTGCATGTACAGGCGTCCCAGTGTGGGTTATTTGTGAAGATGAAGAGGTGGAGCGATGGGCTTTGAACCTTGGTACTCAAGTGATCCGAAATACCCGAGCTGGCTTGAATCAGGCAGCTCAAACTGGGTTAGCAGCACTAGCAAAAGAAGGTATAGAGAAGATTCTAATTACACATGCCGACTTAATTTTTCCTGATGATCTTCTTTCCCTATTTAAATATGATGGCATTGTTCTTGTGCCAGATCGGCATAATGATGGAACTAACATCATAGGCTTACCATCCGGAATCGATTTTTCGTTCAAATATGGTCTGAACTCATTTGAAAAACACAGGCATGAAGCAAAAAGGTTTGATTTACCTTTGAGCATCATTACAAACACAAATTTTGGATTTGATATGGACAATCCTGACGACCTTAAAGAATCTGAGCTACATAAAGAAGATCTGATCTAGAGTGTCACTGTGATTAGTCAAAATATTCCTACCCCTGTTAGAGCTCTTGCCATTGGAGCACACCCTGATGATATTGAATTTGGGGCAGGGGCTACGCTGGCCAAGTGGGCCGCAAATGGCTGTGAAGTCAGTCTTTTAATATGCACTGACGGTTCAAAGGGTTCTTGGGACCCTTCCACCAATACCGATAAATTAGCTGCAATTCGTAAATCCGAACAACGTGTTGCAGCCGACGAGCTTGGAGCTATCGGAGAGGTTGTTTTCCTAGACTACATTGATGGTGAATTACATGCTGGGGTAAAGGAACGAGATACTATTGCATCTTGGATTCGAAAACTTAAACCCGAAGTTCTCCTGAGCCATGACCCATGGAAGAGATACAGGCTCCATCCGGATCACCAAAATGCAGGACAATTAGCTATCGAAGGGATTGTCGCTGCTAGGGATCCTTTCTTTCTGACTGATTCCTCTTTACATCCACATCGCCCCTCACAGCTATTTTTATTTGAGCCTGAAGAATGTGATCACCTTGAAACTACTGACGGGTACGAAAAGAAAAAACTTAAGGCCCTTGAGTCACACAAAAGCCAATATGTATCGACCATGGGGATAACAGAAGGTAACGAAACTAAAGGACTGGAGGATTTCCGTGAGCGTATCAAAGAAGAACTCTCAACTTTCGGTGATCTTACCGGAGTAGGAATGGCAGAAGGCTTTAAGCGAATTACGGAACTATAAACAGTTCTACCTATGCACCAGAAAGATACCTGATCGAACTTTCGGTTGAAAATACGTACTTTTCGGCGGGAAAGTCATCCGCCTGTCAGCAACGGAGAGCAATTGGGCCATCGGAACAGGGTGAAGAGCAAAAGCGACACCCCCATCTAAGTCAGTTTGATCAACTAGGTGTTTCAAACCAACAGACCCAGGAAGATACTGCAGCCTATTATCTGCGCCGGCCTCATCAATGTGAAATACAGGACTAAGAATTTTTCGTTGCAGTAGACCAGAGTCAATTTCAGATGGGTGTATTCTGGCTGGCTTGATAGCTGTCCACTGACCGCCTGCATACATGGAGAACTCCCCTGAAGCCTTTGGCTGAGGGTCTTCACCTTCTCTAATCGGAAGAAGCGAGAAATCACGAGCAGCTATCTCTTTGTAAAGATCATCCAATGAGTGGCCAGCCATATCAGTGACACGTCGGTGGAAGGCACTGATCTTTAGTTCGCTTAGTGGGAAAAAAGCAGCAAAGAGTTTTCCAAAAGACCCAGACTCTCCGTTTCTTATCCACATTTCTGACGCTGCACTAAGGCGATGATGGCCATCAACTACATACGCATATTTGTCTCGCATGATTTCAATGAGTGTGCTTGCGTCAACATCCGCCACGGACCAAATCTTTTGTTCGATCAAATCTTCTCGCTGGAAATGCAATATAGGCGATTCATTATTTTGAATTGACGAAATGATTGTAGCTACATGCTCATCATCTTCATACCCAAGAGCAACTGGCGATGACTGAACTCGAATCTTTTCCAAATGGTCCGCTAGATGCAACGAGCGGCTTGGTCGTATCCGTTCATGGGGGATAATTCGTCCTTCTTTGACAGCAGCAAGTGGAACATCACCAATAATTGCTGTCTGCTGGTGATCTCCAAATTGAAGTTGGTATAGGTAAAGCGATGGGCCACGAACTTGGCCATAAATATTCGCTGATAGAAGGCGAGATAAAGCTGCAGCATTAGAAGCGGAAACTTCTTCTGCAGTTTTCTCGCTTTCATCATCGCCGAATGAACGCGTCACATGGAGAAAGACATAAGGGTCTTTCTTCATTACGTCGAACCTTTGTTCAGGTCGAAGAGCATCATATGCAGGAGAAACAACCCTCTCAGCCCATTCTTGTCGGACGAGTTGAGCTTCTACTCGGGTAAGCAAACCTAAGTCCATGCCTAAACAGCTCTCTTGTCTAGTAGAGAGACTCCCAAAACATGTTCAAGGGAAACCAACTCGTCATAGAGCCCCATTGGAACTGCCCCTACCACTTCGATACTCGCTACAGCAGCCTTTTTTCCGCTGAAAACACGATTATCCATGTATTGAACGTTTAGATCAGCAGCTCTAAGTGTCGAAAGGACTGAAGCAAGAACTCCGACACGATCTAAGTGCCGGACTCTTACTTGTGATGTCCCTTCGCCAGAGGGCGCTTCGTTAACGCAGTTCAATGGATTTCCACTTTCAAAACCCGCAATAGAGTCGATAACACCACTAGCTATGGCTCTACTTGCTTGCATAGTTGATGCACCAATATGGTGACTTCCAACGACAGAAGGGTGACTAGCTAAAGCTGAAGTAATGGTGATTTCGCCAGAAGCAGGCTCATCGCAAAAGACATCTAGGCCAGCTCTAATTCCACGCTCATTCATCGCTTGAATAAGGGCTGGCTCATCAATAATTTCACCTCTACTGGTATTGATTAAAATAGCCTCATCTTTAAACGACCGGAGCAGATCTTCGTCCACTAATCTCACCGTTTGCTCATTAAAGGGGACGTGAATCGAAACAACGTCGCTATGAGTAACAAGCTCCTCCAGAGTATCGGTTAACCGTATCCCGATTTGCCGGATGCGTTGTTCGGTTTCAGGCGAGCGACCACTTCTCCTCTGCCCCATTACTCGCAATCCAAAAGCTTTTGCTCGCTCTGCGACACTAAGCCCAACACCGCCAAGACCTATAATTCCAATAGTTTTCCCCATAAGACCGTCAGCTATCGAATATTCTCTTTTGTTCCAAGTCCCCTTTCGTAAGTCACTTGCACCCCCAACAACATGGCGGTCTATGGCTAGTAAAAGCGCGAAAGTTAACTCTGCAACTGCTGCAGCATTTTTACCTGGAACGTTACAGACATGAATGCCTAAATCCGAAGCGGCAATAACATCAATATTATCGACACCAGCCCCTGCACGAACGATCAGAGACAGCTGATCAGCAGCTTTAAGTGCATCAGCTGTCACTCTGGTGCTTCTAACTACAAGCACTTCAATACCCTGAATATGCTGATCTAGATCATCAGAATTGACACTATGAATTTCTTGCACTTCGTGTCCGATATCTTCGAGGGCAAGTTTTGCACTGGGATCTAATTTATCGGCGATTAAGATTTTCATATTTCTCCTAGCGTCGAGCTCGGTACCGGCTATCGCGGGTAATAAGGTCTGCTCCTATTTATTCTAATGAATACTTCTATAGAGGACTACTGAGGCACTCATTTGATCTTTTATGACTTATCTAATTGTATTAATCCATCAAAGGCCGAGAAGGTATATTGTTTAGGGTTATCGACCGGAGGGAAAATGTCTGAAGAACGGGAAATACTAGATTGGGGATCATACGGAGTGGCTGCAAGGGAGCTTGCTCAGATCGTGGCCGATGACAGTTACCAGCCCGATATCATACTAGCCATAGCTCGTGGTGGGCTTTTCGTGGCGGGTTCTCTCGGCTACGCCCTTTCAGTCAAGAACCTCTATGTAATGAATGTGGAATATTACACCGGAGTAGACGAACGCTTGGATGTCCCAGTTGCCTTACCCCCCTATCTGGATTCCATTGACCTCAGGAATGCGCGAGTTCTTATCGCTGATGATGTAGCTGATACCGGCGCAACACTAGCCTATGGGTACGAATTCTGTAAAAATGAAGTTGCTGACGTCCGCAGCGCCGTACTTTATGAAAAAAGTCCTTCCATAATCAAATGTGAATACGTGTGGAAACGCACAGACCAATGGATCAACTTTCCGTGGTCTTGTGATGAACCAATAATGGAACCTGCAGATGGCCGGGCCATCATCTTAGACGCATAAGAATTTCAAAACTTTAGCTAATCGGGGGGTCTATCGTTACGGCTTTTTCGTCTATTCGCTACGATTAAATCATTATGGAAGTATTAATAGCTTCATCAACAGAAGAAATCTGTGAATTACTTGCCCAGGATAGTAGCCGCCAACTACTTGCTGGGGGGACTGACTTTATGGTTGAGGTTAACTACAGACACAGATCTCCCTCGAGTGTAATTACTATCGATCAAGTACCTGAACTTCAAAATTGGCACCATGATGGTGATTCTGTGGTTGTGGGCTCTTGTGTAACCTATCGTGAAATCGAGAGAGGGCCTTTAGCTACACTTGTCCCAGCACTAGCTCAAGCAGCACGCACAGTTGGGTCACCACAGATCCGAAATGCTGGAACCATAGGAGGGAATATAGGCACAGCCTCACCTGCCGGAGACATGATTCCCGTCCTTTCTGCCTTAGGTGCAGTGATTTCTCTAAGGAGCTCCGAAGGCATACGAGAGATCTCACTAGAGGATCTAATTATCGGCGTAAAAGAAACTTCGTTACGACACGGAGAATTTATCGAATCCGTAAGAGTGCCTGTATTAGATAGCCCGCAGGAATTCCTAAAAGTTGGATCAAGAAGTGCCATGGTCATTTCTGTAACGTCACTCGCTTTTATCACTTATCCAAAAACACGTTCGGTCGGAATAGGACTTGGAGCTGTAAACCCTACGCCAACCCGCGCTAAAGAAGCTGAGGAATTTATTGCTGATTATCTGGACTGGGAGAGCATGCAAGTAGATCCTTCTGGACTAGACCACTTCAAAGATCTAGTCTCAGCAGCGAGTAGCCCAATTGATGACCATAGAAGCGTTGCAGCATACAGGCGCAAAAGTATTGGAATTCTCGCACAACGCGCCCTGACGCGCGTTTTCACTGAAGGAGTTCTTTGATGCCTAACGAAACACAACCTCACCTAAACGTTAACGGGGAGACGTTAACAATAGATGATGCATGGCTGGGAGAGAGCCTTTTGTATACCCTTAGAGAACGACTAGGACTATACGGCTCAAAGAATGCATGTGAGCAGGGAGAATGCGGATCTTGTTCAATCATGCTCGACGAAACACTTGTGTGCGCATGCTTAGTACTAACAGGAAGCGCTACCGGAAAGGACATCAAAACAATTGAATCCCTTGCGCCTGAGGGCTCACTCTCGACAATCCAACAAGCGTTTGTTGATACTGGAGCCATCCAATGCGGCTTTTGCACACCTGGCCTTCTGATCACGATTAAAGATTTTTTAGACGAGAACACTAACCCAACAGACTTAGAGATTAGAGAAGCTATTTCTGGAAACCTTTGCAGATGCACCGGATACGGGCGGATCGTTGAAGCTGTCCGCATCGCCTCAAAGACACATGACGAAACAGAAGGGGGCAACTGATGACAACAATTGAAAGCTACGAATCAAAAACAAAGTCTGGCGTTGGGGTATCAGCCCAAAGACCCGATGCGGTCCCAAAAGCTACTGGAGAATTTCCCTTCTCGAGTGACCTAAGTTCGCACAATATGCTGTGGGGTCAAACATTGCGATCTCCTTATCCTTCTGCACGTATTAAGAACATTGACATTTCAGAAGCATTAAGCATTTCAGGCGTTCATGCAATACTGACAGCCAACGATGTCCCTGGGAAGAATCTATTCGGGCTAGAACACCCCGATCAACCTGTTCTAGCTGATGACCTAATCCGTTATGCAGGAGAACCTATAGCGCTTGTCGCTGCTGAACATCCGGAGATAGCGGCAAAGGCCATAAACGCAATACACGTAACCTTCGAAGAACTTACACCTCTTATCGATGCAGAAAGCTCTATAACCGCAGAGCCGATTCACCCTGAAGGGAATGTTATACGCCACCTAAAAATTGACTATGGCGATCCATCTACCACAGGGGATCTAGTAATCGAAGGAACCTACGAGGTCGGCATGCAAGATCAGGCTTTTATGGGAACAGAATCAGGCATGGCTGTACCTTCACCCGATGGGAGCGTGGATTTGTACATCTCCACACAATGGCTCCACTCAGACCAAAATCAAATCATTGAAGCACTTGACCTCCCAGAAGATATGGTCCGGCTTACTCTGGCTGGCGTAGGAGGCGCCTTTGGCGGAAGAGAAGATGTAAGTATGCATGTCCACCTTTGTATGCTTGCCCTCCACACCGGACGTCCTGTGAAAATGGTCTACGACCGAAATGAGTCATTCCTCGGCCACGTGCACCGCCATCCAGCAAAAATTTGGTACCGCCATCATGCAACCAAAGATGGCCATATCGTCAAAGTAGAAGGAAAGATTATCCTTGACGGCGGAGCCTACGCTTCGACAACATCAGCAGTGCTAGCTAATGCGTGTTGTTTCTCAACCGGTCCTTACAGGGTTTCTAGCGCACAGATAGAGGGATGGGGCGTTCGAACAAATAATCCTCCATGCGGGGCGATGAGAGGTTTTGGCAACGTTCAAACATGTTTTGCTATCGAAGCCCAAATGGATAAGGTAGCGTCAGCTCTAGGTATTGATCCTGTCGAACTTCGACTAATAAATGCTTTAGAACAAGGCGATTCGATTATCACTGGCCAAAAGATCACTGGGGCAGCCCCCGTTAAAGAAGTTATCTCATCTCTGGCTGGACACCCCATGCCCGGACCAGCAGAAAATAATCTCCTAGCTAGGCCAGGTGGAACGGGAAGAACCACCGATCAAAAACACATCAAACGAGGTGTAGGGTTTGCAGTTTCAATTAAAAATCTAATGTTTGCTGAGGGCTTCGACGACTCTTCCGAAGCCCTCTGTCAAGTAGATGATGGCAATGTAGCTATACACACTGCGTGTGTAGAAGTAGGGCAAGGATTTATAACTTTGGTGCACCAAATTGCTGAAGAGGTTCTAGGAACTTCCGACATTACGGTTATTCCAGCTGATACTTCTATAGGTTCTGCTGGCTCAACTTCAGCTAGTAGGCAAACTTGGATGTCCGGAGGAGCAGTATTAAAAGCATGCGAGGCTGTAGTCGTAAAACTTATCGAACAAATCTTTGAGGATGAAGGAGTGAAGTACGAGAATCTTGATGGAACTCTTGTTTCAGAAGATGGCACAAAGACGATACCTGTCGCTGAAGCTCTGAAAGGAAGATCGTTTCACGAAAAGGTAGTACATCGACACGCTCCGACCTTCCCTCTCAACAATAAAGGCCAAGGAGATGCTCACGTCTCATTTGCTTTTGCTGCCCATCGCGCCGTTGTGGACGTCGATCAGGAACTTGGACTAGTTCGAGTCATCGAGATTGCTACTTCCCAGGATGTCGGCCGCATTCTAAATCCCCTTCAGGCAGTCGGTCAGATCGAAGGAGGCATAACTCAAGGTCTTGGTTTAGCGGTTCTTGAAGAACTTGTTATGAAAAATGGTGTAATCCAGAACGCTAACTTCACTGACTATCTCCTACCCACCGCATTAGATACTCCCCCCATTGAAATTGCAGCATTAATTGAAGAGCCTGAACCTGGAGCCCCATTTGGAGCAAAGGGAATCGGTGAACCTCCTACAATTTCTTCTACGCCCGCAGTAGTAGCAGCGATTAGAGATGCAACTGGAGTGGATCTTAGACGTGTACCGGTTCGGCCAGAAGATATAGCCTTAGAATAACCTTCTCTTCAACATCCAAAATGCAAGGGAACTCCTTAAGCAAAATGTAGACTTTTGTGGTGGGGCAATTACGTATAAACGAGAACCGGCTTTGGGACAGGCTAGATGAACTAGCACAGATTGGCGCCATAGCAGGCACGCTAGGAAATAGCCGCCTTGCGCTGACAAAAGAAGATGGACTTGCTAGAGATTTAGTTATTTCCTGGATGAAGCAGCTTGAAATGGAAGTTTCCATAGATGCAATTGGTAACGTCGTTGGGCTCTGGTGCGGTCAAAAGACTGAACGGTCACTTCCACCTGTGATGACCGGCAGCCATATAGATACAGTCAGATCTGGAGGAAGATTCGATGGCAATTTAGGCGTTCTTGCTGGATTAGAAGCCATCCAAATAATCAAGGAACAAGATATATCTACAAAGCATCCCATAGCTGTAAGTTTTTTTACAGGAGAGGAGGGCTCTAGATTTGCTCCAGACATGTTGGGAAGCCTCGTCTATGTAGGTGGATTAGACCTTGAAACAGCTTTAAGTACTATTTCTGTCGATGGCAAAAGACTTGGTTCTGAGCTCGACGATATCGGGTATAGAGGGACGGCACCATGCCCTGGTACCACCCCGAAGATATTTCTAGAGCTTCACATTGAGCAAGGCCCCATTCTTGAAAGTGAAGGAATAGATATCGGCGCCGTGGAAAATGTCCAGGGAATTAGCTGGACAGAACTAACGATCCAAGGTCAATCAAACCATGCTGGAACTACCCCGATGGAGATGCGTCGAGATGCTGGATATGTTGCAGCTAGGATCTCAACGTTTGTTCGTGAGATTTCCAATGAGATGGGTGGAACACAGGTAGGAACGGTCGGAAAAATTGACCTGGTCCCGAATTTAGTTAATGTTGTTTCCTCAAAAGCATCAATGACTGTAGACCTCCGCAATACATCAGAACTTATGCTTCGGGAAGCAGAAAATCGTCTAGCGAATTTCTGCGAAGACATTGCATCTCAAGAAGGAGTAGAAATATCTCAAAAATCCCTTGCAAGGTTTGAACCAGTTGAGTTCAACCAACAACTTGTCGATCAAGTATTCGCGACTGCCCAGAGTTTGGGATATTCGACTAAGCGAATGACATCTGGAGCAGGCCATGATGCCCAGATGCTATCCAGAGTTTGCCCTGCAGCTATGATCTTTGTTCCAAGTAAAGAAGGACTATCACACAACCCTGCCGAATTTACTTCCTTAGAAGAGGTTTCAGCCGGAGCAAATGTTCTTTTACATTTGATGGTTGATGCTGCAGAGGAGTGCCGATGAGTAGTCGTCCACTTCGAATTGGGGCAGGACAGCTAGGCCCTATTTCGAGAGATGAGTCCCGAAAAAATGTTATAGATCGCCTTATTGCCCTTCTTGAAGAAGCCCATCGCTCTGAGGTTGATCTTATCGTTTATCCTGAATTGGCCTTAACGACCTTTTTCCCTAGATGGTATTTGGAAGAGGATGCAACGATAGACGGTTTTTTCGAAACAGAAATGCCTGGCCCTGAAACACAAAGATTATTTGATTCTGCAATGAGCTTTGGTATCGGATTCTGCCTCGGCTACGCAGAGCTCACTCCTGATGGACATAGGTACAACACCCAGATTCTCGTTGAACGAGATGGAAGCATTGTGGGGAAATACCGAAAAGTTCACCTTCCTGGACATGAAGAATATGAACCGTGGAGGGAATTTCAGCACCTTGAAAGAAGGTATTTTGAGGGAGGTTCCGACTTTCCTACATGGAATGCTTTCGATGGAGTAGTCGGAATGGCAATATGCAATGACCGTCGATGGCCAGAAACTTACCGCTGTCTTGCTCTAGGCGGTGCGGAACTCATCTTAATTGGGTATAACACTCCTATTCATTACGCTCCGGACCCTTCGCAGAATGGACTAGCAAGTTTCCACAATCATCTCGTAATGCAAGCCGGAGCTTACCAAAACGGCTGCTTTGTGGTTGGCGTAGCAAAAGGAGGGGTAGAGGAAGAAGTCGATTCATTAGCAGAAAGTTGCATTATTGCTCCGACTGGAGAAATCGTCTCCTCAGCTACTAGCACAGGCGATGAACTAGTCATAGCCGATATTGATTTAGACCTATGCAACAACTATAAAAACACAGTGTTTGACTTTAATAGATACAGAAGACCAGAGATATACAGCCCCATTACCGATCAAAGGGGTACAATTACGCCTGCAGAAGGAGGGGGGAACTCATGACTTCCTTTGAGTTAAACGGAACAAAAGTTACCGTAAACGGGAACCATCCTCACTTGCTTGCAGCTTTAAGAGATGAACTCGGAATTATTTCTCCTAAAGATGGATGCGCTCCCAGCGGACAATGTGGATGTTGCACAGTGATAATGAACGATAAAGCCCGGATATCTTGTCAACTTTCCGTAGAGCGAGCAGAAAATGCAAAAATTCAAACTCTTGAAGGCATCGACCCGGAGGAATTGAACAAAATGGGTACTGCGTTCGCTGCTTGCGGAGCTCTCCAGTGCGGGTTCTGCACCCCTGGAATCATGATTAGAACCAAAGTTTTGATAGATAAAAAGGGCGACAAGCTCGAGCGCGAATATGCTGCTCGTCACCTTGGTGCCCATCTTTGCCGTTGCACTGGATACATAAAAATCTTGGATGCCATGGAAGCGCTGGCGAAGGATACGGTCCCTTCAGTTACCCCTCTTGAGGGAATTGGATCAAGTGGGTTAAAGTACGAGGCCGAAGACCTCGCTACTGGCCGAAGACCTTTTATCGATGACATGCAGCCCGACGGCCTTCTTCACGGAGCATTTAAACTTTCTGATCATGCTAGAGCCGAAATTATATCGATTGATACGTCAGCCGCAGAAGCCCTAAGCGGCGTCGTTCGTGTATTCACTGCAGCTGACATTGACGGAGAGCTTCGTGTCGGATTGATACATAAAGACTGGCCTGTCTTCATACCGATCGGAGGACGAACTAGCTATCTAGGAGATGTCTTGGCCCTTGTAGTAGCAGAAGATAGGACCATAGCTAGAGAAGCAGCAGAATTAATCCAAATTACCTATAAAGAGTTGCCTGTAATTTCAGATCCCATCAAAGCACTAGATAGTGATGAGGATGCGGTATGGGGATTAGAAGGAAATATTCTCTCCACATCTACCTACAGACGCGGAGATCCAGATTCTTCATTCGGTGATTGCACTCATGTGGTATCAGAAACATTTCAAACACAAAGAGTTGACCATGCTTTCGTTGAACCTGAATCAACTCTGGCGACTCTTGATGCAAACGGAAAGCTTTACGTGTATAGCGGTGGCCAAGGCATCTGGGACGATAGGAACGATATAGCACGCGTCCTAGGGATCGACCCGTCAGAAGTCATAGTAGAACTGGTCTCTAACGGAGGAGCCTTCGGGGGGAAGGAGGACATGTCTAATCAGGCACAAACAGCCCTCGCAGCATGGCTGTTACAAAAACCTGTGAAGACAACCCTCTCTCGCGAAGAGTCTCTACTGATTCACAGCAAACGACATCCCATCAAACTTGAGTACAAGGCTGGGTGCAACGAGAACGGAGAACTACAAGCACTGTCCGTTTACATGGTCGGCGATTCAGGCCCTTATGCCTCAGTGGGGATGAAAGTTTTAGAGCGCGCTGCAGGACATGCAAGTGGGCCGTACGTTGTACCCAACATTGCAGTTGAAGCAATCGCTGTGAGAACAAACAACTCGGTTTGCGGAGCATTCAGAGGATTCGGCGCCAATCAAGCTCAATTCGCAATGGAAGGCGTTATGGACAGGCTAGCTGACCTCGTCGGTATTTCAGGATGGGAGATCAGAAATAGGAACGTAATCACTGCTGGCTCACTATGGGGGCCGGGACAAATTATGGATGAAGGTTCTTTGGGAGCCCAAGCATGCCTAGACGCAGTAAAGGGTGCATACGATACGGCCATATCTGATGGGAAATCAGTTGGAATTGGGCTTGGTCTGAAGAATTCAGGACTGGGCAATGGATTCAAAGAAGTTGCTAAAGCTGTCATCCGTTTCTGCGAAGATGGACGTGTACAAGTTCGCCACTGCTGGACTGAAATGGGTCAAGGCGTCCATACTGTTGCAGCGCAAGTTGCGATAGAAGAACTTGGAATCCCAGCATCAATAATTGACGTAATAGTTGACACGACGCGCGAGCTAGGAGCTGGACAAACAACTGGAAGTCGAGGAACCCTAATGGGCGCTGGAGCAGTTCGTGACGCCTGCAAAAAAGCGATTGAGGGAGGAAGGGCAGTTGGTCAAGACTACGAGGGTGAATACCGAATTGATTGGACGAATGCATTATCTGAAAATGTGGAAAATCCAATTATCCATTCCACATTCGGGTACGCCGCCCAAGTAGTTATCTTGGATTCCGAAACAGGAAATATCGAGAAGGTTGTCGCTGCTCATGATGTAGGAAGAGCTGTAAACCCCCTTCTGTGCGAAGGACAAATCGAGGGGGCAGTTCATATGGGATTAGGTTACGCACTCTCTGAAGGGTTTCCATGTGATGAAAACGGGCGGCCCAAAAATACCACCCTAAAAAGTCTAGGAGTTATCCGCCCCAAAGACATGCCGCCTGTTGATGTCATTCTTGTGGAATCTCCTGAGCCCAATTCGCCATACGGAATTAAAGGAGTAGGCGAGATTGGACTCGTTCCTACTGCGGGTGCGGTTGCTGCAGCATTCTTTTCTTTTGACGGGGAATGGCGTACTGAGCTTCCAATCAAGAACGTATCCAATCGTGAAAGGTCTAATGCGTGGATTTAGCTATAAACCAGACCCATGGCATGGTTTGTGCACACCACCACCTTTATTCATCTTTAGCTCGAGGAATGCCCGGACCAGCTACCCCTCCCCTTTCGTTCTTAAATATTCTTGAAACAGTTTGGTGGAAACTTGATCAGGCTCTCGACTTAGAAACAATCTTCTGGTCAGCAAAATTAGGTGCTTTAGAAGCACTCGAAACCGGAACTACATGCATAATTGACCATCATGAATCCCCAAATGCTATCGAAGGGTCGCTTTCAGCCATTGCCGATGCATGTTCGGAGGTTGGGGTGAGAGTTAATACCTGCTATGGGGTAACTGACCGCCATCCAGCATCAAATTCCTCCCCGAATTCTATGACAGAAGGAGCACGAAGAGGACTTGAAGAAAATCGACGCTTCCTAAGCGACGGCGGTAACGGAATGGTAGGTCTTCATGCGGCTTTTACTTGTTCTGATGAAACTCTTGAGAATGCAACTTCATTAGCAAGAGAATTTAGTGTAGGCATTCATACCCATGTAGCCGAAGGGAAAGTAGATATTGCCGCTCCTAGCCGACTGAGCAGGCTTTCTGAAGACAATTGGATCCTCGCCCATGGAGTCCATCTAGAAGATGACCACGGCATCCGAGGAACCATCATTCACAATCCGCGTTCAAACATGAATAACTCTGTGGGTTATGCAGCACCCAAACGATTCGTAAACCCTGTTGGCTTAGGAACTGACGGGATAGGCGCTGACATGTTTGACGAGTTCCGACTCGGCTATGCCCGCCTTCGAGAGAACGACATCGCCGAATCGCCTCTGACCGTGTGGGAGATGCTAGAAGTAAATAAGAGCCTCTACCCAGATTGTCTTCAAGACGTAGTAACTTGGTCTTACCCCAATGTAAACCCTTGGCATTTAGCATTCACACCAGGTGTTAAGCCAAGAGACATCGTTATCGCAGGGAAACAAGTAATGAAAGATGGAATTGTGATGACAGTTGACGTAGATGAGGTCAGATCCAAAGCAGCAGAAGTTGCGACGAAATTATTCAAGAGAATTGATGACTTACCATGACACAACCAGTAGCCATATACCTCCAAGATGCCCACACAATCCAAGATGCAATGAAATACGCGAAGTATGCCGAAGAACAGAACTTCGATGCTGTCTGGCAAGCAGACTCGAGACTTGTCCGTGAATGTTGCGTTCCTATGGCGGCTTTTGCAGCAAGCACTGAAAAAATCAGAATAGGAAGCGGAGTCATAGACTGTTGGACCAGAAACCCAGCTCGAATAGCATCGACATTCTCAACTCTTGATGATCTAGCTCCAGGTCGCATCATTCTAGGTATTGGAGCTTGGTGGGATCCACTTGCCGCAAAGGTAGGAATCGAACGGAAACGACCATTGAGGGTAATGCGAGAAGTAGTAGAGTCAGTTCGCGCACTTTTACAATGTGATGGGCCAGTTACATATAAGGGTGACTTTGTTCAGCTAGAAGGAGTCGAACTTGACTATGTCCATCAAGAACGACGGGCAAAAGACGTTCCTATTTACATTGGGGCAACAGGCATGAAAATGATGGAATTGACAGGGAAAATCGCTGACGGGGTGGTCCTTAACTACATGGTTGAACCAGCTTATAACCTTCGTGCTATGGACGCCCTCCAAATTGGCGCTGAATCTGTTGGGCGGGACTTTGATGAAATAGATAGACCTCAATTAATTGTGTGCTCTGTCGATGAAGACCGTCAAGCTGCTTTAGATGGAGCGCGACTTCTTCTCACACAGTACCTCGGTCAGCAACCTCATATTATGGCCGCTAGTGGCGTGACTGATGAGCTACTTAATGAAATCCATCAGGTACTAACGTGGCCTGCAACTCACGAAGAAGTTGTTGCCGCATCAAAACTGGTTCCTGATGAGGTTGTTCAAAGATGCACCGCTTCCGGAACTCCAGAAGAAGCGAAAGAAAAGGTGAAGGAATACATTGACACAGGATGCACCACACCTATTCTGTACCCTTTGGGACCTAACGTAGAACTTATGATCGATACGTTCTCAGGCTGGAAACCATAAAGAATCCCTAGGGTAGATAGCGGAAAATCAGCGCTTCGGCTAAGTTCCCTCTCATGGGAACAAACGATCATGAATTAAGCAAGTTAGACACCATTGATCTGGCTTCAAAGATACGTAACAGGGAAATATCCCCCGCTGAAGCTATCCAAGCTTCGATCGACAGGATAGAAGCCCTTGATGGAGAGTTGAACGCTGTTGTAACTAGAAGGTTTGAGAGAGCGTTGAAAGATGCTGCAGGAGAAATCCCAGATGGCCCATTTAAAGGAGTGCCGTTTCTTCTAAAAGATCTTCGCACTTCCAGCGCCGATGAACCAATGCACCTAGGTAACAAGGCGCTTAAGGAAATCGACTACATCTCCCCTACCGAATCCGACCTTGCTAGAAGGTATCGCGAGGCTGGATTTATTGTTATTGGCAGGACAAATACTCCAGAATTCGGGCTTGTCGGGACGACAGAGCCCGAGTCCTATGGGCCTTGCCGCAACCCCTGGAATACAGACTACGGAACCGGAGGTTCAAGCGGAGGGGCTGCAGCGGCCGTAGCATCTGGCATGGTACCTTCTGCAAATGCGAGCGATGGTGGAGGATCTATACGCATTCCAGCAGCTATGTGTGGGCTTGTGGGCTTAAAGCCGAGTCGGGGAAGGGTCCCAATGGGTCCCTTCCAAGATGAATGGGGACTTTCGATTCAACACGTAGTATCTCGGACCGTTCGAGATTCAGCCGCAATCCTAGATGCCTCTGCAATTCCGACGCTTGGTGATGGCGTAGTGGCACCTGATGTCGGGCGACCTTACATTAATGCACTAGGAAAGGATTTTGGCAGACTCAGAATTGGGATATGGGCTGAATCGCCCAGAGATGAGCTAGAAATCAACCCAGAGTGCCGACAGTCCGCATATGACACGGCAAAAATCTTAGAAGGCCTTGGTCACATCGTGGAAGAATCTCACCCTAAAACGCTTGATGACCAATCAATCGGGGCTCGCTTCAGTGCAGTTTGGATGGCTGGTGCTAATCTTACACTACGTTCATTAGAGCACCTGCTGGGTCGAGAGGTAACCAAAGACGACGTGGAACTAGCGACTTGGGCCATGGCTGAGTACGGTTCTAAAACTTCTGGCCTAGAAGTCCTGCAAGCGCAAGCCGCTATGGCTGAAACTCGAAGAGGCACTGCAAGATGGTGGGAAGATGGATGGGATCTACTACTTACCCCCACAACGCTTCAGCCCCCTCCAAGAATTGGAGATTTAACTTCTACGCCTGAAGAACCGATGCGCAACTCGTTACGCTCTATCCCTTACGCAGCTTTCACATCATTCTTTAATGTGTCAGGGCAACCTGCTATTTCTTTACCGATAAATAACACATCTGATGGGTTGCCAATCGGGGTTCAGTTGGTTGCAGCCTATGGAAGAGAAGATCTTCTATTCGGCGTCAGCGCACAGCTAGAAGCGGAAGTAGGGTGGGCTAACCGATTACCCCCCATACATGCATAAGAGTTAAAA
>Ga0111541_10000108_pt1 | contig 24093 bp, 14 predicted proteins | sample Knorr_S7_td_DCM__FD_83039 | JGI IMG/M metagenome (GOLD analysis project Ga0111541, IMG submission 83039) | Marine microbial communities from Southern Atlantic Ocean transect - Knorr_S7_td_DCM_ad_131m_LV_B (version 2) (version 2) | ecosystem: Environmental > Aquatic > Marine > Oceanic | place...
GAACAAGAATCCCTCTTTCTGCATTGCTTATCATTTCCATTGCTAGGTTCAGTCTTTTTTCAGAATTTGGACTAGTATCTTTTTCGGAATGAACCCTTACAAGCGTTTCTTTTTCACTTGAAATATCTCCTTTTACAAATGCAAAATGTGTTTCATTTGTATTTTTAGATTTAAAAATAAACATTTGCATATTGTTTTGATCGGGCAATTTGATTTTGTTTTTAAGGAATATGTTTGGTCTTTTTTTCAACAGGTAGGAAATCAAATCAGCTATTGTGATTAGTGGTATGTTATGTTTTTTTGCAAACTTCTTAAGAGAGGGCATTCTCATCATCTCACCATCGTCTTCAAGTATTTCACATATAACACCTGCTTTTGGTAAACCTGCAAGCTCACAAAGGTCTATAGATGCCTCAGTGTGTCCTGCCCTTGAGAGAACACCGCCGTCTCTAGCTCTTAATGGGAATATATGACCTGGTTGCCTAAAATCATTTGGACCTTTTAAAGGATCGATTAGCTGCATGATTGTTTTTGATCTCTCAAAAGAGCTTATTCCAGTGGTTATTCCCTCTATTGCGTCAACAGAAACGGTAAATGCTGTGCCATGAGGATCCATGTTATTTCTCGTCATAGCGGCTAAGCCCAGTTGATCGAGCCTTTCTCCAGTCATAGGGACACATATAAGGCCTCTTGCCTCTTTTGTCATGAAGTTTATGTTTTTTGGACTTGCATGTATTGCTGCACATATAAGATCACCTTCATTCTCTCTGTCTTCACTATCTGCAACAACCACCATACCTCCACTTTGGAGCATTTTTATCGCTTGTTCAATATTTTTCATTGTTCCCATTTTCCTAATGAATATCTGGAAATTACGTCAATTTCCAAATTGACAAAATCTCCAACTTTCATAGATTCTATATTTGTTCTTTTCAGGGTTTCTTCAATTAGGTAAATTTTTATTTTTTGTTTTTCTTTTTTAGCAATTGTTAAACTTATTCCAGAAATGGAAATGCTTCCTTTTTCCGAAATGAAACAATCTAAATTTTTAGGATGCTCAATTGTCCAGATCGAACTTAATTTGTCGATTTTTTCAATTTTATAAATTTTTCCAACTCCATCCACATGGCCTAAAACTATATGGCCACCCATAGCTTCACCTAACCTCAAAGCTCTTTCCCAATTTATCACTCTGCCCCTGCAGCTACTGTTAAAAGCTGTTTTCATAATTGTTTCTTTGGAAAGATTGAAAGATGCAATATTGTTTTTGTATTCATTCAGAGTCAAGCACACTCCATCAATTGCAATAGACTCTCCAATTGTTGGGTTCTGGAACCCATTAAGCTCAATATGAAGAACAATAGATTCTCCGATCGCTTCGACGTCTTTAATCAATCCTTTGTCTTTAATTATTCCTGTAAACATCTGTTAAGTATCCTTCTATTTTTACATCTTCGCCAATTTTTTTAATCCTAATATCAGAAAGCTTTCTTGAATCTGATAAAGTTTTCCATCCAGAGGGAGAGAAGCCGATTCCTTGATGGCCTATTAGTTTTGGAGAAATGTAAGTCACTATTCTGTCTGCAAGATTTTCTTTAATTAATTCTGAAGAGAGTTTCCCTCCTTCGCATAAAATCGATTGAATTCCATCTTTCCTCAAAAGCTCCAAAAGATTTTTTAAATTTTTTGCTTTCAGGTGTTTGAATCTTTTATTTAATTTATTTTTACCCTCACTCCAAATGTAAATTTTTCCATCTTTGAACATTTTGGAATTTTCCTTTACTTTGTTTTTTCTGTCTATCAAAATTTTTTTCCAGCTTTTCATTCTTAAACTTCTATTTAAGACAGGGTCATCCCCAGATGCAGTTCCTGAGCCAATAAGGATGGCATCGTGTCTATTTCTCATCTTCCTGCCATCAGATCTTGATTTTTTAGAAGTTATCCATTGAGAGGTTCCATCAAAAGCAGCTATTTTCCCATCTAAAGATGTTGCTACTTTGACAGTTACCGAAGCTCTGTTTTTTTTAATTCCAGTTAAATAACTGTAGTTCAGTAACTTTGACTCATGTTCAAGGCAGCCTTGGTGTACCTTCACGCCAGCCTGTTTAAGTTTTTTTAGACCCTGTCCATTAACTTCTTTATTTGGATCTTTCATCCCAACGAAAACCGTTTTGACTTTTCTTTTTATTATTTCATCTACACATGGAGGAGTTTTCCCATGGTGACAGCATGGCTCAAGGTTTACATAAAGAGTTAAACCTTGCTCTTTTGTCTTGTTTAAAGCGTCTATTTCAGCATGTTCTTTACCATATGACGAATGGTAGCCCTTGGCAATAATTTGATTATTTTTAACCAATACACAACCAACAAGAGGATTTGTCTTTGTTTTACCTTTACCTTTTTTGGCAATCCTTATTGCTTCAAGCATAAACTCTTTATCTTTTTCTTGAAATTCCAATTTTTAAATCCCGTTTTTTTTAAGTTCTTCTTTAAAGAGTTCAAATGCTTGGTTTATCTCAGAGTCTTTATAAGATTTTTTACCATTACCAATAATGAGTCTCCATGTTAAATTCCAATCTTCCTTTTTTTTGTAAACGTCAAATAAGTAAATTTCATGAATTAAATTTATTTGAATTTTTGAAACAATTGAGGTTAATCTTTTGATTTCACTTGAGCTTTTCGTATTGATTGTCAGGTCTCTGTATGAAAATTTATGACTTGGTAACTCTTTTGCTTTTTGTTTTGGCATTGGCCACAATACTTTTAATTCAAGCTCACAAGACCACACTAGTTCTTTTTTACTACCTATCTCTATCTCAAAAGCACCTAAGAAACCTTGAAATATTTTTGCTTCTATGCTTAATGCAGAAGAGTCCAAAAAATAATCATCTTCTATATCTGAATAAAAAACTTCAGAATTCCATTTCTTAGAAATGTTTTCAAGCATTGTCTTGACAAACCTTGCTCCACCATTTTCCTCAGGGACAAGGAAGCCTAAATGTAATTTTTCTCCACTCTCGCTAAAAACTTTTCCAACTTCAAAACTCCAATCAGACTGAAAGTCTTTTTTTCTTGAATCTTCATGACCTTTTAGCAAGCATGCTGATATTGAATTTCTAAGAAAGGCTTTTTCTTTAGATCGAGGATTTAATAATTTTATTGGTTTGTTTTTTAAAACTGATTTACCAAGTAGTGTTAACTCTTTGGAGACAAGACTTGATCTAATTTCTTGCCTGCCTCCAAATGATAGAAGAGCATCTATAAGAAATTCTTCCAATTGGAAAATATCGTCCATTTTTGAAGTTTTAATTTGAACTTTTGGAAGCGTTTCTTTTAAGCCTGTGTATCCATAAACTCTTATTACTTCCTCAATAAGGTCTTCAGGGATAGACAGGTCAGTTCTGTATGATGGGACTAACCACTCACCCTTTCTTAAACCTTTTTTCCTTTTTATCTTCCATGATTCATTCCATTCGCCTTCTCTGTCTTTTGAAATCTGTTTAATACCTAGGCTGTCTAAGATTTGAATCACTCTCTCTTCAGGTATATCCATCCCTAATCTCTTGTTTACCTCAGAAGCCTTGATTGTTATTAAGTGATTTTTTAGATTTTCTTCAACCAGGCTTGCAGAATAAATTTCATTTGTCCAACCCAGATGGTCAAGCCACCACAAATATCTTTTTGCAGCTAAAAGAAAACCTTTTGGGTCAACTATTCTTTGAAATCTGTAAGATGAATCTGTTGAAAGGTTTAATCTGTTTGCAGTTTGTCTTGTTGAAGAGTTTTTAAAACAGGCAGCTTCTAACAAAAATTCAGAATCTGACACCTCAGAAGAGCCTTTTTTCGAGCCAATTATTCCAGCAATAGCTAAAGGTTCATCTGATCTGTTTTGAACAAGGAGGTCTCCAGCTTTAATTTCATATATTTTTCCATCAAGGGCATTAAATTTAATTTTCTTTTTAGCTTCTTTAATCTCCACCCCATCATTCATTACGTTAAATGGAAACAGATGTAAAGGTTGTCCTGTTTCAAATAACACATAATTCGTTAGATCAACAAGAGGGTTTATGGGGTTTCTCCCCATAAGCTTAAGCATTTTTTCAATATGAGCATTTTTTTGAGATTTAATTTTTAGATGTACGCCTAAGTAGGATTTGCAGTTTTTACTTTCTGTTTTTATGGGATACTTGTTGTCTATTGGGAAGCTTTTTAAATCTAATTTTTTTATTTCTAGATTTTTTGCAGTTGCGAATTCTCTTGCTAAGCCATAAATTGAAAGAACATCAGTTCTGTTGCTAGGTGTACTTAAATCTAAAACCTTTTCACCATCTAATTCAAGGATTTCTTCACATTCAAAACCTATTTCTGTAAAAATATCAGCTATCTGCTGTGTTGAATAGTTGCACTGTATGAATTTCTTTAACCAGCAAATTGGAAGGCGCATAAGTTGTTTATTCTATCTTCCAAGCGTCACTGTGTTTTTGCCACCAGGCTTTTGTTCAAGATCTTCAACATCCATGACTTGCCCGATTTTTTCAGAATTATTAAAATCCAATTGCATCTTGTAAGAAAAAGCAGCAACCAAAAAAATTAAAACAAAAATATAAATTCTTTTTTTCATAATATCACCTTTTATTTTGTATCAACAATAACCTCGTCAATTTGCCAACCAGCACCAATTACACCATCAAAGTTGCCATCGCCATCTAAAGTCTGATCATCCTCTCCCCAGAAGATGAAACAAACATACTTACCTCTAAATGGACTGAGGTCAATAACCCTTTGGCTACTCCCCTCGCCGCTTGCAAAAGTATCCCCACCACTAGTGCTATGCATGTAAACGTTTCCGCCTGCATAACAATCATCTATCTGGCTATCACTCCATCTAACAACTATGCCGAAAGTACTTGGTTGAGGAGTTTCATAAAGCTCATTAAACAGCAACCTTGTCCAACCACCTTCCGAAACAAAATAACCATTTGATCCTGTGGAGCTTCCTGAAGGATAAGGGTATGTTATCTGTAATGCGCCATCGTCATAAACCCACCCATCAAGATAATTTCCGATACTGAAGGTTGGATTTGTTATCCACATTTTGCAGTCAAGATCACCATCATCGCCAGGTATCACTCTCCACCATGTCGTACAATTATCCGTTTCGTCACCGCTACCAGGTATACCATCAGGGTCACAACTTGTTACCCATGTTCCCAATTCTGTCCAGGTGTTTTGGTCAAAGCATTCGCTTCCATCACCAGGGAAAGGTTCATAGAATAAAGTTTTTGTAAAGTCAGGCTGTTCTACAAGCTGTACATTGTCAAAAATAAAACCAGTATCAACTTCAGCATCATTTGTTCTTTGTGCTAAGCCAAAACAGATATTTGAATTTCCCGCAAATTGACTAAAGTCAAGATAGAGATATGTCCAATCAGTTGTATCAAGTGATGGATTCAAATCTCCATTATCATTGAATATTGGCGTTTGTGAGTTCCATGAACCAGTCATGCAATCATTAGCAGTTGGATCAGTGCTTACCCAAAGTGCAATGTTTTCAAAATCTAGATCTGGTCTATTTAGCTGATGCGCTAAAACTAATGCTGGATTACTTGTAGCTGAAAGATCTAAAGGCTGTGCAGTTATGAAAACAGAATCTTGACTATTGTCATAATTTTGAGTGTCTGAATTCCATGCAGCTATCCATGATTGACCAGAGTATGAAGCATTTACAGTTGAGCTTGACCAAACCTGGAAAAAGGTTGTATCTGTTCCGTCAAATGTTGTTGATGTCCAGTTACCAGTTCCAGTTACTGCGTCATAGAGAACATCACCTTCAAAATTATCGTACATGTAAGTCGGGTATGTAAGAGATGTTTCTGGCAATGTTGCAGTTCCTTTTGATCCATCATCGGCAACAGCTTCAACAGCATAACAATATTTTGAATTCGAATCAAGACTACTTAAAACAATTCCACATTGTCCATCAGAACAATCAACACTCTCTTGACTGCTGCTGTATGACCCACTATCAATTGCTGGACACTCTGACCTATTTCCATTTGCAGAAGTGTTTGTTGAGTAAGTGTAGATTAAATATTCACATTGTCCGCTTAGCGAATCTATAGAATTGCAATGCGATAATTCATAATCCGAATAGCCATCATTCCATTCAAGCTTAACATCTGTTACAGCCTGAGAGTTAAAGAAGGAACCTTCCATGTTTGGGCCAGAAAGCAAATTAGAAAATGAATCAGTAATTATGATCCAGTCATAAGAAGCAGGAGACGAATCGGTTAAGCCTCCAGAATTTGATGCCCTTACTCTGAAATTGTTTTCTCCATAAGGCAAATCGGAAGAATAATTTTTTGGACTTGTGCATGTTTCCCAAACATCCTGATTTAAAGAGCATTCAAAAGTCGCCTCTAAATCATCTGAGCTGAATGTGAAGTCAGCTGTTGTTGTAAAAGTTTTTAATGGTGGAGAGCTGTCTATAAAAGTGTCTGGAGGCAGAATATTTGGATCAATCAGCCAATTCCAAGAAGCAGGAGTTTGATCCATGTTTCCAGCTTCATCAATTGCCCTTACCTCAAAAGTATGGGCGCCTTCAGTAAGTCCTGCATAATCCTGAGGGCTCATGCATATTTCCCATTCGTTAAGGTCTAACTTACACTCAAAAGTGCTGTTGGGCTCATTGCTTTCAAAAATAAAACTTGCTGTAGGGTCTGGTGTTGGATCTGGAGGACCATCTGTTATTGTTGTCTCTGGTTCAGTTTGGTCTATTGTCCAATTCCAAGATGCTGGTGTCAAATCTTCATTTCCGGCTTCATCAATTGATTTAACCATAAATGTATGCAATCCTTCAAGAAGGTCTAAATAATCTTTTGCTCCTCCATCGCATTGTTCCCATTGTGAATCGTCAATCTTGCACATAAAGTAATCCGTTGATTCATCATCACGATAAACAAAAGAAGCTGAAGTTAAACTTGTTGGGTCAGCTGGCCCAGAGTCAATATATGTTTCTGAAGGTGTTGTATCTATATTCCAAGACCATGAATCTCCAGCAGTATCAGTGTTTCCAGCTTCATCAGTAGCATAAACTTTAAACACATGACTTCCTTCCAATAGGTCATTGAAAGTAATTGACCCACCATCACATTGAGTTAGGTCTCCGCCATCTAGTTCACATTGGAATGTAGCAGTTGGGTTCTCAGGGCTTTCATACGTGAAAGTAGGACTGATGTTATTTGAAGGGTCAGAAGGCCCTGTGAGAATAACCGTAGTTGGATTAATAGTATCTATATTCCATGTCCAAACATCCGCAGCACCCAGGTTACCCAGGTCGTCAGTTGATCGAACTTCAAATGTGTGATTTGTGTTTTGGCCCAAGTTCAAATAAGTCTTTGGGCTTTCGCATGCTTCCCATTCCTCTTCATCTAATTTGCACTCAGATGTTGAAGATTCATCTGTAGACCATTCAAAAACAGCATCTATTGAATTGGTTGGATCCATAGGTGCTGAAGTTATTGATGTTACTGGTCCGGTTATATCTATCATCCAGCTGTATTCTGAAGGCGTTGGATCAATATTTCCAGCAAGGTCTTGAGCTCTTGTTGAAAAAGTATGGTTTCCGTCTGTTAATTCAATATAGGTTAGACCGCTTTCACATGCTTCCCATTCACCATCATCTAACTTGCATTCAAAAGTTGCTTCTGTGTCTGAAGGGCTTGAAAATGTAAATGTTGCTTCAGTGGATGTTGTTGGGTCTAACGGAGTTGAATCAATTTGAGTGGTTGGAGAAACTGTATCTATTGTCCAAGTCCATGTTGCTGGGGATATGTCTTCATTTCCAAGAGAATCAAAAGCTTTAACCTCAAAAGTATATTCATCGTCTGTTAAACCTGAGTAAACTTTTGGACTGGTGCATGATGTCCAATCAGCAATAATTGGAAGTAATCTACATTCAAAAGTTGCCTCTGGGTCATCTGAAGACTCTTTAAATTCAAATACTGGAATAGTTGCATTTGTAGGATCATCAGGACCGTTTGTTATTTCAGTCTGTGCACCTGTAGTGTCAATATTCCAAACATGTTCAGCATTTGCACCCTGCTCTTCAATATTGCCTGCAAGGTCTACACTCCATGCCTTGAATGTCCACTCCCCTTCGGGCAATGATGAATAATCCGCAGAATACGATCCATCTCCTTGATCTGTCATCTCTTCTCCAGTGCATGTTCCATCATTTGAAATGCAATAAAAAACTGAAGTTAGACCAGGGAGCGTTTCCCATGGTTGATCTTGAACATCGACTTCAAAAGTTCCATCGGTTTCATTTGAGGGATCTGAAGGTGAGCTTGTTATTGTGGTTGTAGGAGCAGCTCTATCTACATTAGTTGTGCTTTCTGCTGGAGTTGAATCAATGTTATTTGCTGCATCCCAGGCTCTAACCATGAATGTATGCGTTCCTTCAGCTAAAAGCTCATACTCTTTTGGACTTGTGCAGAAATTCCATGTACTGGCTGATGCAAATTTACATTGGAAGAAAGGAGCCTCTTCATCTGCTGAGAAATGCCAAGCTACAGTGTCTTCATTTGTGTATATGGCAGGTTCAATAGTTATGTTTGTCTCTGGTGGAGTTTGGTCAATTGTCCATTCTCTTTCAGCAGGTGTCGGATCTGCTGTTCCAACATCATTCAAAGCCCGAACATAAAATGTTTTTGTTCCTTCTGTTAAGTCAATATAAGTTTTTGAACCTGAACCATTTACACCGTTGCAAGAAGTGTAAACGGTTTCGTCAGGGCTTAACATGCACTCGAAAAAACTATCTCCTTCAGGATTTACAAAAGTGAAATTAGCACTGTTTACATTTGTTATTCCGCTAGGGCCAGAAGTAATTGTTGTATCCGGTATCGATAAATCTATCGTCCAGATGTACTCTGCAGGATTTCCAATGTTTCCCGCAGTATCTTGAGATTTAACATAAAAAGTATGTTCACCTCCAGATAAATCAGAATAATTTTTTGGACTTGAGCAAGATGCTTCCCATGCCCCGTCATCCAACTTGCATTCAAAAATACTACCTGTCTCATTTGAGGAAAATTCAAAAGTTGCCTCATTGGATCCAGATAAAGATGGAGGACCTGAGTTGATTGTTGTGCTTGGATTGGTTGTATCTATGGTAAAAGAATAAGAATCAGGATCACTTATGTTTCCTGCAAGATCAGTTGCTCTTACTTCAAAAACATATGCACCTTCTTGATTCAAACCAGAATACTGCCAACCTGTTCCAGGACAAGATTCCCAATCTACATTAATGCCACCACTAAGCTTGCATTCAAATTCCCCAGCAGGAAGTGTGTCTTCATTGCTTGAGTAAGTGAATGTAACGGTTGTTTCGTTTGTTGGGTCATTAGGACCAGAGTCCACAGAGACTTCTGGCTTAACAGTATCAACTGTCCAACTTAAAGTTTTTTCAACATCCGCAATTTCAGCTATCTCAATATGATGAGCTTTAACTATTAAATTCTGAGAACCTTCAGTTAGCCCGGAAGAAAGCCAATAATGTCCATCAGCATCTTCATCATTGCAGTCAAACCAACTTGAATTGTTCAGATTACACTCAAAAGCAACCTTTTCAGGGTGATTTATTTCTTCAAAATATATCTTTAAGCCTGTAACTTCATTTGAAAAATCTCCTTCTTCAATATCACTAGGAGGATTTGCCTTAAAGTGAAGCTCTAAAGGTTGATGCTCTATAACAGCAAAGTAATCACGTTCATCAGCATCATCACCATCTATCGTTTCATTCCCAAGAGAATCAACCACCTTGTATTGAATGAAATATTCGTCAAGACTTGATTCAAGAACCGGCAAGCTGAGATAAAACGCATTGTAAAACTGTGCACCAAATGCTGCTTCCTGCCATGAGCCCTCAACAGATACAACTGAACCATCTTCTTTTAATATGAACATTTGATGGTAAGCCATAACAATATCATTAGAGTCACCATCTTCAGAATCGTTTCCAAATTCAAAAGTAATTTGATCTTCAAAAACGATTTCCGCACTATCCGGATCTCTTGTCTTGTGTGTTATGGAAGGGCCTGTTGTATCAATTGTCCATTCATGAGAGTCGGATGAGTCATTTTCGAGATCATCAAAGCTAGTCACGCTAAAAGCATGCTCACCTTCGGTTAAAGCTTCAGGAGAGCCATATGTGAAAGGGCTTATGCATGGATCTGTTACCACTCCATCTAAATTACAAGAAGCTCTAACTCCATCATGAGAAAAAGATATTTGGCCATTTGTAGCATTTGTTGGGTCGTTGGGAACTGTCTCTAGATTTACTGTTGGCCCAGTTGTGTCAACCGTCCATGTGAAAGAGGCAGGAGTCTTGTCTTCTTTTTGGTTGTCATCAAGAAGGTAAGCTTTAACCTGGAAAGTGTACTCAGCATCTTCAAGGTTTGAATAAGTCTCGGTTCCGCCTTGGCAACTTTGCCACGCTGCTCCATTGAGGCTACATTGGAAGCCAACTGCTTCAGTTGATGATGTGCTGTAGTTGAATGTCGCTATTTTTTGGTTAGTTACACCTTCAGAACTAATGCCCATTGAGTTGTCGTCAATTGATGTATTTGGAGCAGATGGCCCTGTATCACCCCCTCCTCCACCACCACCACAAGCGACAAAGATAAAAGCAAAAGCTATAAATATAAAATTAAATTTTTTCATAAAGTGCACCTAAAACCTATAAAACCTAAAGTTATTGTATACATTTATATATATAAATGTATTTTTTGAAAAAAATCACTCAAAAAGATATCCAAACCAGTCGTCTAGATTCATTGTTGATTCAACGTCATTCTCTATTGAGTCAGGCAGCATGTGAAAAAAATTAATTCCGGTTTCTTGCTCTACTTCGTCTATTGATTTTGCAAAACTAGAAAGAGCCTGATCTGAACTTTCATTTGCCAATATGAAACCTATTGCTTTTATTACTGGTTCGGTATAGTCCAAAACAACTTTGTAGTAATGGGATGGTACAGAAACATTGTTTTCACCTATTGTGCCCAGAACTGGATAGTTTTCTCCAAAAACAGGACCTGTAACTATGTGGATTTTGCCATTTGTTTTTGCAGCATCTCGTACGTCTGCTTCGAGATCTTTCCAGATATAACGATTAAATCCTGCCAATTGCGGTGACATGTTTGAAAGAAAAAAAGATTCGCTCATTACCGTTTCATCCCATTCCATATCGCCTGCTGGAGCCAAATGGCCTCTGTCATATCCAGAGCCACTATAGTCGTTTAGCGAAGCCGAACCATTTTCAATTGCTGGGTCTTGCCTATAGTCATCTGTTCTCTCCATGTCAGCGGATGCTTGTTCAGAAGTTAATGTATAGGCAACCCATAAGGCCTGTTCGTGCTCTTCGCTATAGCTTAACGTGTAAGCTGTATGTGACACTATCTCCTCCCCCTCTGAATAATAAGGCAAAGTGACCTCTTCATCGCCTAAAGGAACATACAAAACATTGTCTGAATCACATGAAACAAAAAATACAAACAAAATTAATAACTTGTTCAAATTGAACATTATTTGATAATAGTTATGTAATTACTAGTCGTAGGGGTATCTTCAAGCTGAATAACACTTGGGCTTTCATTTGAAACAACATCAGAATAGTTTTGAATACTGATGTTATAAGTATGACTTGTAGAAGGGTTGCCATCTGAGCCTCCCCCACCACCACAAGAAGTTACAAAAAGAAGAATTGCGAAAACACCTGCAATCTTTCTCTTTTTGCCTGCAACCAAACCCATAAATGCAAGAGCAAGAATTAACTCAATATCAAAAGGCACAGAGACAAGGGGCAAATCTCCAGCAAAATCATATGTAACAAGATAGATGATTTCATTTGTTCCACTTGTAATGCCCTGTTCATTTTCAAGCGTTATTGTTACACTGCCATTATCTGCATTAAACTCTCCTGAGCCAAGATTGCTTTCGCTGTCAGGAAGACCATCAGAGTTCATGTCAAGCCAAATTTCAACTAAGCCTATATCGAGTCTGTCATTCCCTGTTCCAGATGCTCTTAAAGTTATTTCGTTTAATTGGTTTTGCCCAGTTATCGGACCATCAGTTTTAATGTAAGAGAACCTAAAGACAGGTTGGTTCTGAATTCCTGAAGGATCGAAATCTAAAGTAATAGCAGGAATAGGGTTTTCATGCTCTATAGAAATGTCATATACAGCATCAACTATAAAGTTTCTTGTTTCGCTATCAGAAACATTTCCATTTATTAAAGCTCTTACAGTGAAATTATTATTGCCATCAGGCATGGCTGATGTTGTATATGACCCAAAACCATCAGAAGGGGTATCTCCATTACATGAAACCCAATCTGCACTATTGCTGTCTTGGCATTCAAAGTTTGCATTTGTGTTTGAACTACTGAAAGTAAACGATGCAGAAGCATCATGGATTTCTTCACCTTCTGCAGGTCCACTAAGTATTGTTATATCAGCTGCTTCGGTTTCTATTGTCCATGTATATGAATCAGCAGACTCATCCTGATTACCGGCAGGATCAGTTGCCCTCACTTCAAAAGTATGAGCACCTACAGTAAGGCCTGCATAATCCTTAGGGCTTGCACAAGGGTCCCAGCTAAGCTCATCCAATTTACATTCAAATGTGCTATTTGGCTCACTGCTTTCAAAATGAAAAGTCGCAGTGATATCCGTTGTTGGATTTTCCGGCTTTGGATCATTAATCGTTGTTTCAGGCCTGACTGTATCAACAGTCCAGTCATGGGTTGCTGGTGTTGGATCTACATTTCCAGCTTGAGCTATTGCCCTGACCTTGAAGATATGCCACCCTTCCGAGAGACCATTGTAGTCATGCGGGGTTGTGCATGATTCCCATGCGCCTTCATCAATGCTGCATTCGAATGTGCTGTTCGGCTCACTGCTCTCAAACTCAAATACGATCCATTGGCTGTTTGTGAGATCCGGAGGATCGTTTGTTATTGTTGTGTCAGGACCTGTTTGATCTATTGTCCAGTTCCAAGATGCTGGTGTTAAATCTTCATTTCCTATTTCATCAACTGCTTTTACAAGGAAATTGTGCATTCCTTCAGCCAAACCAGAGAATAATGAACCTGAAATACAAGGTATCCAATTACCTTGATCAATGCTACATTCGAAAGTGGCATTGGGGTCATCAGATTCAAAAACAAATTCCGCTGAAGTTTCATTAGTTGGATTATTTGGACCTGAATTAATCACAGTATTCGGCCCTGTTTGATCTATGCTCCAAGACCAAGACAGGTCATCACTCATGTTTCCAGCGTTATCAATTGCCTGAACCTTAAAAACATGAGGCCCATCTGAAAGATTGTTGTAGATCTTAGGGGTTGTACATAACTCCCATTCATCATCATCTAATTTACATTGAAAGCTACCAGATTCATTACTTTCAAATTCAAATGTTGCTTCAGGTGAATTTGAAGGATCTGAAGGACCGCTTGTTATGTCAATTGTTGGAGCTATAGTGTCAACGATTATGTTTCTTGATTCAGTCGCACCAATATTTCCGGCTTCATCTGTTGCTCTTACTTCAAATAAATGAGCACCTTCAGCAAGATTTGAATATTCTTTGGGGCTTGTACATATCTCCCATTCAGAAGAATCTATATTACATTCAGTCGTCGAAGCCTCATCAACTGAAAATTCATATGTTGCTGTGCTACTTGGCCAATGACCTTCTGGTCCAGAGTCTATCGTTACTACAGGAAGCGTAAGATCAACAATGATTGTTTTTGAAACCTGTTCCGAAGCATTTCCTGCAAGATCTATTGTTCTGAAATGCAATGTATGACTGCCTTCAGCAAGTTCTGAATATTCTTTGGGGCTTGTGCAACTACTCCAAGGTTCAATATCCTTGCTGCATTCATATGAAGAGTTTTCCTCATTGCTTGAAAATGTGTATGAGACCGTTGAAACATTTATTTTTCCTTCAGGTCCATTTACTGAAATTATGGGCTGTGTAAGGTCTATCTCCCAGTCATGTGTTGCAGTCCCTATGTTACCTGCTTCATCTTGTGAGTAAACTACAAACTGATGGCTTCCTTCTTGTAGTGAGTTGTATGTGAATGGTGAATTGCATGCACTCTGGCCAGCTCCATCAAGCTCGCAAGTCAAAACTGCATTTGGGTCATCTGTTTCAAATTCAAAAGTGGCTGATGTTTCATTGCTTGGATTATTTGGTCCTGAATTAATTGTGATATCAGGAGCATCAGAATCTATTGTCCAATACCATCTTTTTATGTAATGGTCTGAAATACCATAATCGTCTGAAAGAGCAACAACGCTGAATACATGGTCTCCATTTTGTAACCCTGAATATGATTTTGACCCACCGTCACAAACATCCCAGGAACTTCCGTCAATACTACATCTGAAAAGGTTTGTTGATGTTTCGATATCGCTAAAAGTAAAGAAAGCATCAGGCTGATTAGTAATTGAATCTGGACCTGAATCTATCACTGTTGATGGCATGTGACGCGTTACCAATTCGATATCCCAAATATTTGAAGGTCCATCTACATCTAAAACAAAATCATCAATAAGATTACCATTAAAGTCATATCTAGTAATCACCAAGTCTGTAGAAAAATCTTTATGAGCGACCCATATGGTTTCTCCAACAAGAAGCAATTTTGTATTTGTTTGGTTTATTGTTCCTAAATAAGTTCCATCAAAAGAATAACGCAAAATCTCATCCCAAGAGTTGCCATCAGTTCCGGAGCCAAGCCATATTTCTGATGAGGTTGTAACCATTTCATCAATGCCAAGACCGCCTATTTCAGCTATTTCAGAGATTAAATCAACATAAGAGCCATCAATGTCGTGTCTTTGTAGCTTTGATTGAATACCACTATTATTAAGAATCCAAACTTCTGAAGGTGTTTCAATTAGTGATGTGTAAACTCCACTATATGGACCTACAGATTCTGAAAAAGATGTATCAAGATTGTATTTTTCTATTTGAGTCTCATCTGATTCGTAATCAAGATACCAAATCTTGTCTTCCACCTGTCTCATCTCAAATGAAGCAGAAACTGCTGGGAAGAACTCATCAATCAATGAGCCATGAAAGTCAAAACGCTTTGTTCTCTCAGAAGATCCATCTTGCCATACCCAAACCCTATCTTCCACTTGGCCTAAAGCTCGTTTGACGCTATTGTTATCTGTCCAATTTATTTTGTTAAGAGTGGGGTTTGTTGCCTCGATCTTGTTTCCATTAATATCAAATCTTTCAATCCAAGACGAACCGTTTGCACCCTCTAAGGAAACCCATACAGTAACATCAACAATAGTCCAACTTCTTTCAGCTGGCGTAGGGTCAGCATTACCAAATTCATCTACAGCTCTAACTTTAAAATTATGAGCATCTGCAACTAAGCCTGTGTAAACTTTCGGGCTTTCACATGTTTCCCAAGCATCAAAATTAATACTGCATTGAAAAGAACCATTTTCTTCATCCTCGTCTGGCCAATTTGAAAACTCAAAAGTAACAGATGTGTCTGTTGTATATTCATCAACATCAACAGTTGAATTATCGAGACTTGTTTCAGGTGGATCTGATTGAATTTCCCAATTTCTATCTGCAGGTGTGGGATCAATATTTCCTGCATTATCTATCGCGCTAACCTCAAAAAGATGAACACCATCAGTAAGTCCCGTGTATTCTTTTGGACTTGTACAAGCTTCCCAGTCTCCAGAATCAAGCCTACATTGAAACGTGCTAGGCTCACCAGAATTAACATTTTCAAATTCAAAAATAGGATTATTCGATTCTGTTATTCCGCTAGGTCCAGAAGTAATCGTTGTGTTTGGAGGGCTGGAGTCTACTGTCCAAGTAATTGTCTCATCAACAAACTGTCCATTATCATGTGTTGCCCTTACGGTTAATGACTGTCCTCCATCAGGAAGCCCTTCTGACTCCCAGTAGCTTCCGTTCTCATCAACACTATTGCAGGCATTAAAGCCAGACATCATATATTGACAAAAATAAGAAATCTCGCTTTCTGGGTAATTTGTTTCAAAATACACTCTTACATCGTTGTCTTTATTGGAAAGGTCTCCCTCTTCAACATCACTAGGAGGATTCCCTTTAAATGTTAACAAAATAGAGGCTGTCGAAGCACAAGGCGAATTTAAAAGATTGAACATGTTGTTCATTCCGCCAGTAACCGACATTCCAGATAATGAATCAAGCGATTCAGTAGCATCCATTAGGGCTTGTTTGACTTCAAGCCTTGTGTCATCTGGACACAATGTCCATCTTAATGCTAAAAGCCCAGCAGTCTGAGGTGTTGCACAAGAGGTTCCACCAAATTGTTCATAACAATCATCACTACCGCTTTCATCAGCAGGACAATGAGGAATTACTCCACAGCCAATAGCGCCATCTGAAAAACCATGAACATCAACACTTGTTGCTCCATAATTGAATTGATTGAAACCATCAACAGTTAAAGCAGCAACCGCTACAACATGATCGTTTCTTGCGCTTGAAGGCATATTCCATACTTGATCATTATCCCATCCAGAATTTCCTGCAGCAGCAACAAAAAGACCGTTAAAAGCATCAACCATAGCCTCTTCTGCTTCAACACAAGCCATGTTTACCCCAGCTCCAGTTCCACAATAGCTACCGCCATAACTTGCATTAAATATTTTTGCTCCAATTACATTAGCATAATCAATAGCTTCACTCATTCCACCTATGCATTGCCAAGCTCCATCACACCAAACAGCTTCAGAATAATGTGCCATTTGAGCGGTCCATGCAGCACCAACTGAACCTATGCCATTGTTGCCTCTAGCTGCAATTGCACCACCTACACCAGTTCCGTGATTGCCGTGAATGTTTACATAATACCCATGTTCGTCATCAACATAGCCATTATTGTCATCATCAACACCTGGTGCACCATTTATTTCCGCCATATTGTTCCACAAGTTTCCTTGAAAATCCTCATGTGTGTCTCTGAAAGCTTGATCATGTATGAGAACAATAACGCCTGAGCCATCAGTGCTTATATCCCAGCCTTGAGGTGAGTCCATATCATAATCACCACCTGAAGGAATGCCAATGTGACTAAGATCTGCATGGTTTTTATGTGGCCAAACATACCAACCATCTCCAAATTGCTCTTCTGTGTAATAAGGGTCATTTGGCTCTGTATCCAGGATTTTTCTTACAGTGTTTTCATAAATGGTTGCATACCTGGTAAAACTTTTTTGATTCAGGTCATCCAATAAATAATTTCTATTTTCAGAAGAAACAACTATCCTGTAGATCCATGGAAGAGTTTTTCCGTTCCATTCAATTTCGCCATTGTCTTCTATCCAATTTAAGAAATCATCTCTCTGTGACTCTTCAATATGGACATACATTCTTGACTTCTGCCATTCCGCTGAACCATGCTCTGAAACGGTTTCAGCTCCAATCAAACATATAAAGATAAGTAAAAAATTAAATAGTTTATTCATAATCAGCACCACTAATCATATACAAAAAATACTTTTATATAATAAAAGTATGGGTGAGTTGGGTGATTGCGGGCGAAAGCCTGAGGAAAGTCCGGACTCCTAAGAGCATGGTAGTGGGTAACACCCACCCAGGGCAACCTGCGGGAAAGTGCCACAGAAACGAAACCGCCATTTATTTGGTAAGGGTGAAACGGTGAGGTAAGAGCTCACCAGCAAACTGGTGACAGTTTGGCTGAGGTAAACCCTGCTTGGAGCAAGGAGCTAATGAGGAAGCTCTGCCTTTGATTTAGCGCAAGACCGCGAGAGGTTGCTGGTAACAGTAACCGCAGATAGATAATCACACAAATACAGAATCCGGCTTACAGACTCACCCTACTTTATTTACATTATTTCTTATAGCTTATCTTTGATATTTTTGAATCCTCATAACCATACCAACTTTGGCCATACTCAAGAATATAAAGATTTCCCTGGTTGTCAAAAGCCATATCAACAGGACGCAAAAAATCTTCATTCGGTAAAAAGTCATTTATATGAAGGACTTCACCATTTAAATCCAGATGAACCTCTCTAACCCAAAATCTAGACCATTCATAAATAAAAAGTACATTCTCATAATATTTAGGAAAACCTTGTCCTTTGTAATGGTAAACAGGTCCGGCCATTGCCGACCTACCCCCTCCTGAAAACAAGGGGAATTCTTCAGATTGAGAATAAGGGTACCAAATAAAAGCTTCCTTTGCAGCTGGTATATCAATTGATCCTGTATTGTTTATTGATCTATTCTTCAAATTCTCACAATCAAAATAATCAGAAGAAATTTTATTTTTAAAATCATAACTTCTGTAAGGTTTATTATTCGCAATGCAAAAAGGCCAACCATAATTGCCTGCTATTCTTGCCTGATTAATCTCGTCATATCCCATTGGACCCCTGTTGTCATTGTCCTCACTAGCATCTGGACCAATCTCCCCCCAATAAAGATAACTGTTTTCTTGGTCGATTGATATCCTGTAAGGATTTCTATTGCCCATTACATATATTTCAGGCCTTCCAACATCTGGTGAAAAAAGATTTCCTTCTGGAATCTCATAAGATCCATTCTCTAAAGGCTTTATTCTCAATATTTTTCCTCTTAGGTCATTTGTATTGCCTGAAGACCTTGCAGCATCCCATGGTTTCCTTCCATCAGTTTCATCGATTGGGCTAAATCCATCTGAAGCAAAAGGGTTCGTATCATCTCCTGTTGAAAGATAGAGGTTTCCATGTTTATCAAATTCAACAGAACCGCCAGCATGACAGCATGTCTCCCTTTGGCTTTCAACCTTCAGTATAGAAATCTCAGAATCAATATCCAGTTTCCCATCTACAATTTCAAACCTAGATAAAGTTTGATGACTTTCTGTTGGATGTGAATAATAAAAATAGATATATCTTGTGTTTTCAAAATCTGGATCCAATGCCATTCCAAGCAAGCCATACTCAAGACCATTGTCTATGCCTGTAAAAACATCAACAGTGCCCAATTCATTAATTTCACCAGTTTCAGAATCCACTTTTTTCAATTTACCGAATCTTTCTATAAAGTAAACATCACCATTTGATGCGATATCTAACTCTGTTGCTCCTTCAATGTCAGTTGCTATTATTTCTCTCGTGTAATTAACTGCTAGGCCTGCCTCACAATCGCCATCTTTCAAACCTACAAGCCATTCTGCAGCCCCTATAAGGAGTTTTTGAAATTCTTGATCCGTATAGGTTTCTTCAGTGTGGCCCATTCCGGTATAAAAAGAACGGCCTCCATCATAATTATGACACCATGTTATTGGATGGTCTGGGCCCATTCTTCCTTGATCAACAACTGCAAGAACATGAACCTCCCCTCTTGGATTGTGATCGTAGTCATACCACTCATCAACCTTCTTCCACCTTTCCTCTAAGTGTTTGGTTGATGGGTGAGAGTCATCTAGGATGGAAACGGTTCCTTCTTTTATTTCTTCATGACCAGCAAAATACGCTCCAACGAGCTTGCCGTACCATTCCCAGTCATATTCAGTGTCTGCAGCAGAATGAATTCCTAAGTAGGCTCCACCATTGTTGATGTAATTTTTAAAATATTCTTGTTCTAAGTCATTCAAAACATCGCCTGTTGTGTTTAGGAAAAAAACAGCATCAAAATTAATCGAAAGATCCTTATTGAAGATTGAAGAATCTTCAGTAAATAGCAAGTTCCATTTCTCAGGCTTGAAAAAAGACGGAAAAGCTTCTATGGCACCCTCTATAGCACCATGTCTATAACCGGCTGTTTTGGAGAAGACCAAAATTCTTTTTGGCTCTTCTTTTTTTTCTACCACCTCTATAGCCTTGCCAACACCGTCAACAATATCAGCAACATTAACTTTTTTTGCACATGAGTTCAAGCAAACTGAGAACAAAAGAACAAAAAAATAAAATTTAATTTTCATTTAAATGTTCATCCCTTATTTTGTTGACAAGCTCATCAGCTATAGTGTTCTTATCCCTTAAAACATGGATCAAATCAGTCTTAATTTCTGAAAAAGAAAGCTTCAGGTCAAAAATAATCTCTTTGTTCTTTTTTATTTTTTTAAAGCTTCCATCAACACAGCCAATAGCATAAGTCGAATCGCTATAAATCGTTATTTTTTCATAATTACAAACATGCCTCTTGTAAAGATTGAATGCTAACTTCATCGCTCTAAGTTCTGCAAAGTTATTTGTAATACCATCTCCTAGATATTCTGCTTCCGTGTCAATTACTTTGTTGTTAGCTATGAAAACTGCAGCTGAAGCACCATGGCCAGGATTTGGGGAAGAGCCTCCATCAAAATGTATCCTTGTTGGCTCTAATTTGCCATCTGTATTTTGATTTTTTTTGCTTTTAGATTTCGGATTAGATTTCAAAAGTGTTTCAATAACCAAACTTGCTTCTTTGGTGTTTAAATCTTCAAGCTTCTTTCCATTTAAAATCTCGTCCATTGACAATTTTTTTTGCTTTAATAAACCTTTAATGTATCCCAGTTGTTTTTCAGTTATTCTCATAATTGCTATTCTAGATTTTCATGAAACCATTTTTCATATTTCTCGGAAAGTATTTCAAAATCATAAGAAATAATTTCAGGAGTATCATAATTATGATATTTTTTTATTACCTTGACTACATTTTTTAAAAATTTAGAATTTGTTTTGATCTCTAAGACAAACTCTTTTTCTGTTTCCAGCTTGCCCTTCCAAAGATAACTTGATTCACATCCGTCAGCGTCGATGACCTGAGCACATGGAGAAAAAGCGTTAGAGATGACTTCTTTTATTATTTTTTCAGCTACAGATTTATTGTCTGTTGTTGTTTTTACTATTTTGTAAATCAAAACTCAACCTGCTATTTCAACAAGAACTACGGAAGTTGCATCTATGCATTCTTTTCTGCCAATCGCACCTACACCCTCGCCATGCCTTGCTGTAACCCTGACATTTTTAGTTTCCAGTATTAAAGAAAGTCTTTCTTCTATGATTCCAAGATAAGGAGAGAGCTTTGGCTCTTCAAGCTTAATGATGACATCGACCTGGGTAATTTTTACTTTATTTGCTTCTCTAACATGCTCTAGTGTTCTTTGAAGAAGCTCTGTTCCACTAATGTTTCTTGTCCAATTCTTATCATCAGGAAAAACCTTACCTATATCACCACACGAAAGAGCTCCCAGTATTGCATCACTTACCACATGAGAAACAACGTCTCCGTCACTGTGTGCTACAGGGCCGTGTCTAGAATCTACAACAACACCCATTAAGACCAAAACTCTTCCTTCCTCTAGCTGGTGCCTATCCCAACCATGACCAATACGAATAGATGAATTAAGCATTGATTAAATCTAGATCCTCCTTCCATGTTATTTTCGGATTAGGTGAATTCGTATGAATCATTTTTACATCATGCCCAGCATTTAAAAAAAGTGAAGTCTCCTCGGTTACATCATTGCCCATAAGGCTCAACAATAAATCTCTTTCAAATATTTGCGGGGTTTGTATTTCAAAAAGGTTATCCCTGGATACATTTTCAATTTTTTTATCAATCCGACATACAGAACTTGAAATCGCTCTTATGAGCGTTGCGGCTTTATATCCTTTTTTGGCAGCATTAACAAGTTCCTCAATGGCATCATTTGGAACAAATGGCCTAGCAACATCATGAACCATAACAAAACTAGCAGAACCTTGCATTATTCCTTTTTTTACTGATTCAGCTCTTGACTCCCCTCCGCTTATTATTTGTATTTTTTTACTAACACCTTCAGTCAACTTCGAAATGTCGCGAGGATGAGAAACGATTGTTACACTATTCCAACCATTACCAAAAAAATCTACAGATCTGTCTATTAACGTTTTTCCACGCACTTTTAAAAAAGCCTTTCTTGAGCCAAGCCTTTCTCCGCTGCCAGCAGCAACTATTACTAAGTCAATATCAAGCCGGTCTTGCAAAGACAATTTGCCCAGCCTCCGTTTGAAGGACAGATTTTGCTGTTACATCTATTTTCTTACCCATGTGCTTAAGCCCACCTTCAACAACTACCATAGTCCCATCAGGCAAGTGTCCAACACCTTGATTCTTTTCGTTTCCTTCTCTTGTTATCTTGAGTTCGAATTTCTCACCAGCAGTAAAATGAGGTCTTAATGACAATGTAAGTTCATTTAAATTTAAAACCCTTACACCTTTCATTTTGGCTACATGGTTTAAATTTAAATCATTTGTAATCAAGTTTGCTTTTATCGCATCGGCCAAAAAAACCAAATGTGAATCTGTATCTGATTTAATTTTAATTTTTTCTTCTAGAACCCTAACGTAAAGCTGTTTATCGTTAAGTAGATCATTAAGGCATTCAAGACCTCTTTTACCCCTTAATCTCTTTTCAGGATTCGTATTATCTGCAAGTAGGTGAATTTCACTAATCACAGAGTTGGGGATAAGAATTGGACCTTCTAAAAATCCTGAATTCAAAACCATATGTATCCTTCTGTCAATCAAGACATTCGAATCAAGAATTTTTGCTTTACCAAATTGCTTTGGACCACTTTTTATCAAGCTCGACAAGGGATCTGCAGCCACCATTGTTAAAACGCATAAATAAAGTATCAAAAAACCTCCAAGATACGTTACAGGCATGCTTGAATTTTCTCCGCTTAACAACCATGGTGCTGAAAGATGAAGAGAAGATAACAGTAAGTAAAAAATCACCAGGCCAATAACCAGGCCAACTATACCGGAAATCACCTCGGAAGGTCTTCTCGACGATATTTGAGCAATAAAATCACTATTGAATTTTCTGAATGCAGATGTAAGTGGAGCGGAAAGGTATCCAAAGAGAATTGTTATTGAAACAATAATTGCATTTTTTAAAGCAATCGTTTGACTTAAGCCAAAAGAATTTAGAAGATAAGGTGCAGCTTTTACACCTATCATCAACCCAATGAGCAAATAAAAGAAAACAGAAAGCCTTTTCAAAACAATCAGCCAAAAAACTACACAGCCCCAATCAAGGCAAGCAAAAAAGCTTACTTAATAGAGCTATGAAAAATCAATCATCTCCATGATTTTCCCACAAACATCCTTCATGTGGGATTCAATTTTTGCTTTTTTCTCTCCACGAATGCCCATATAGCACTCAACCTCACCTCTTATCTGTTCGCAAACATCAGATAAAAGTTTTTGATCAAGTATTGACAAGCGACTATGATCATCATTATGTCTTGCTAATAAATCTCTAGCAACTTCGGCAACTAAAGACAAATCACCGCTTTTGATTTTTTTCAAATTTTCAGAATGGTCCCTATTCCACCTCTGCTTTAATGCAGTTGGGGGACTTTTCAAAACCCTTAAACACTCTTCTAAATGGTGGTCATTTGCTAAATGCCTAATAGTTAATTCTCCTTCTGCAGGTATTTTTATAGTAAGCCCCTTTTGAAACAGGCTAACTTGTAAATATTTTCTAATTTTTCCTCCTGGCACTCTCATCTCCTCTATGTTTTTTATAACTCCCGCTCCATGTACCGGATGGACAACACCCATGCCGATCTCAAAGCTACTTGAATCAAAATTCATGATTTTTTCTCCTTTTTCTTCTTTTTCTTTTCTACTGATTTGATTACATCAAATGTAAATTTATTGCCGTTTGTAGAAACAACAATTGTGTCCTGCTTTTGAACATCTCCCTTCAAGATTATCTCAGCCATTGGTTCTTCTAGATCTACCTCAACCTGTCTTCTAAGCTTTCTTGCTCCCTCTCTAGGGCTGTAACCATTAATAGCCAATAAATCTTTAGCCTCATCTCCAACAAGCAAACTTAACTCTCTTTCTTTTAACTTTACTTCTAAATTGACCAGCAGTATATCGATGATATCGATTATTTCATTCTTTCCTAGAGAGTCAAAGACTGCTATTTCATCTAATCTCCCCAGTAACTCAGGCCTAAACCTTCTCCTAGCCTCTTCTTCCAATCTTTTCTTCAATATATCATGGTCAAAATTAACCTGC
>Ga0111541_10000109_pt1 | contig 24081 bp, 5 predicted proteins | sample Knorr_S7_td_DCM__FD_83039 | JGI IMG/M metagenome (GOLD analysis project Ga0111541, IMG submission 83039) | Marine microbial communities from Southern Atlantic Ocean transect - Knorr_S7_td_DCM_ad_131m_LV_B (version 2) (version 2) | ecosystem: Environmental > Aquatic > Marine > Oceanic | place...
CAATCCCCCTTTTTTTATTGTTAAATAGTAAAAACATACTAAAATTATGGAAAACTCCAAGAAAAAGATGCTAAGAGAGGTTTCAAACGACCATCTTACCCCTAAAAAACGTGATGATTTAGTACAAAGTGAAATTTTTGGAGATTTTGAAGAAGATGATCTTGAATATGACGATCAAACTATGATTATTTGAAACAATAGTTTGTAATCCTTAATAAATAAACAATAATCGCCGTATTAGTGTGCCAATAGAACGGGTCAGTCAAGGTTTTAAAGACATAAGTATGACATTTCAGTCTAATCCACTGAATGATGACCTTATTGCGATCAAAAATGAGAACGCAATTGCCCGTTCTTTGCGAAATATTGTTTTTACAACACCTGGAGAGAAGTTCTTTAACCAATCTTTTGGTTCAAGGATTACAGAATCTCTTTTTGAGAACATAGATGAGATTACTGCTACTATTATTGTTGATGAAATTCGTCAATCAATTGATAATTACGAACCAAGAGTAGAAGTAGATGATGTAAAAGCATTTCCTGACTATGAAAACAACAGTTTTGATGTAACTATTACATATGATGTGATTGGATCAGAGATTCCAACACAAGAATTACAGTTTGTTTTGCAATCTAGTAGATAAAGATGCCATTAGCCAATTTTTCTAACTTGGATTTTGACCAAGTTAAGTCAACTTTACAAGAATATCTTAAATCCAACTCGAATTTTACGGATTATGACTTCGAGGGATCTAACCTGTCAACAATTTTAGACGTTTTAGCATATAATACCTACATTACTTCATACAATGCCAACATGGTGACGAATGAAGTATTCATTGATACTGCGACTTTAAGAAAAAACATCGTTTCACTGGCAAGAAACATAGGTTATACACCACGTCCAAGGCAAGCAGCAAGGGCAACAGTGTCTTTCTTCATTGATACTAGTGGAATTACCCCTGCACCTGCTTCTTTGACTCTTAAGAAGGGTCCAGTGGCAGCATCCAGTGGTGCATTTGGTGGACAATCCTTTATTTTTTCAATTTTGAGTGATATTACTGTTCCTGTCTTAGACGGAATTGCAACTTTTGATGATGTTGAAGTTTATGAAGGAACTTTATTAACTCAAACTTACACATATTCAGCAAGAATACCAAATCAGAAATTTATTTTACCAAATATTGGTGTTGATACTGATTTAATTGCAGTTTCAGTAAAACCAACTGAAGCTTCTGCGACAGAAACAAAATATAGTTCACAAGATAGTCTTTTTGACGTAAAATCAGACTCTAAAGTCTATTTTTTACAAGAAATTGAAGATGAAAGATATGAAATATTTTTTGGAGATGGAATTTTTGGAAAAGCACTCGAAGATGGCAATTTTATCACAATTAATTACATAACTTCTAATGGTGATGCTGCAAATGGAGTAAGTTCTTTCAATTTTTCAGGAAGAATTCAATATACACGTAATGCAAACACTTATAATGTTACAACTGGCATTTCTTTGCTTACAACTGGCATAATTGCTTCTGGTGGAGAAACAATTGAGTCTGTAGAGTCGGTTAGAAAGTTTGCTCCACGAATTTATGCATCTCAAAATAGAGCAATTACCGCAAATGACTATGAATCACTAATTCCAGCAAAAATTTACCCTGAAACAGAGTCAATTTCCGTTTTTGGAGGTGAAGATCTTGTTCCACCCCAATTTGGAAAGGTATTTATTAGTATAAAACCAAAAACTGGTGATTTTCTTCCAAATTTAGTCAAAGAACAGTTAAAATTAAAATTAAAGAAGTATGCAGTAGCAGGAATTGTCCCTGAAATACTTGATTTGAAGTATCTCTACCTCGAAGCAGATTCAAAAATATATTTTAACTCAAATCTTGCAGAATCGGCAGAATCTGTTTCTAGTATTATTCAAAATAATGCTAATAAGTATGCAGAGTCAACAGAGATGAATAAGTATGGTGCCAGGTTTAAATATAGTAAGTTTTTATCTCTTATTGATAATAGTAACGAATCTGTAACTTCTAATATTACAACAATCAATATGAGAAGGGATTTAAGAGTTGTATTGAATTCTTTTGCAGAATATTCAATTGGTTTTGGTAATGAATTTTATATTAAAAGAATGAGTGGATATAATATCAAATCATCTGCATTTAGAATTGCAGGAATATTAGATGATGTTTATATTGCAGATGTTCCTAATACAAATAAATTAAATGGATCTTTATTCTTATTTTCTGTTCCTTCAATAGATTCGCAGTCCCCAACCATTGTTAGAAGAAATGTTGGAACAATTGATTATAAAAAAGGAGTTGTTACTCTCAATCCAATCAATGTTCAATCTGGAATGCTTAAAGATGGACAAACTGTTATTGAAATATCAGCATGTCCTCTTTCTAATGATGTTATTGGATTACAGGATCTTTATTTGCAACTAGATATTAATAACAGTAATTTTGAAATGGTTGTTGATGAAATTTCTTCTGGATTAGATCCTTCTGGTTCTAATTACGTTACTTCTTCAAGTTATGCGAATGGTAGTTTAGTTCGTGCTGGTGGACGTAATGTTGCTACAACAGGAGGATCTGCTATAGCCCCTACTGCAACCACGACTACCACATCTACATCTACGACAAGTCCCACAACCTCTGGTTCAACCTACTAAGATAGAAAAACTATAAAATGTCTAAAAAAAGAATTCAGTTTAATAACGTCGTTCAAAATCAGCTTCCAGGATATGTAAGATCCGACTATCCATTGGTTGCTGAGTTTTTAAAGTCATATTATCAAGGACAGGAATATCAAGGTGGGCCAATTGACTTGGTTCAGAATATTGATGAATATACAAAAGTTAGTGAACAGGTTGGTCTTACTGAACATGTTGGATTAGGTGCTTCTATAGGTATTGTTAATGATACGATTGAAGTTGATATGAAAGAAAATCCTACAGGAACTTTGGGATTTCCAGATTCTTATGGTCTATTGAAAATTAATAATGAAATTATTACTTATACTGGAATAACTACTTTTGCTTTTACTGGTTGTGTTAGAGGATTTGTTGGTGTTAGTTCATATCAAAATGATACTAATCCTGAAGAATTAGTATTTGAATCTACATCTGCAGAAGAACATAGCAAAGGTGATTCTATACAAAATTTAAGTTCTTTATTTCTTAAAGAATTTTTAGTTAAAACTAAGCACCAACTTGCTCCTGGATTTGAATCAAGAAAATTATCTTCAGATCTAGACCAAAATATTTTTATAAAACAGTCAAAAGATTTTTACTTAAGTAAAGGTACTGATAGAGGTTTTGAAATTCTATTTAAAGCTTTATATAATGAAAATGTAAAAATTATAAGACCATCTGAATTTCTTTTTACACCATCTAATGCAAATTATAAAATAACAAGAGATTTTGTTGTAGAACCAATTTCTGGTGATCCAATGAATCTTGAATTATCTACATTATATCAAGATACATATCAAGATCGTAATATTGATAAAGCTTATGCCCCTATAACTCACGTTGAACCTATCAATGTTAGTGCTGGAACTACATTTTATAAGTTAAGTATTGATGCAGGATATAATAGAGATTCTAGAGTAGAAGGTTCAACATATGGAACTTTTGTAACACCTCCTAGAACAAGAGTGATTGGAGAGGTTGGTGTAGGTATCACTGTTGTTGATGTAGACTCTACAGTTGGATTTGGATCAACTGGAGAATTGCATTTTAAATATATTGACAATACTACAGGAGTAAGTTCATATACATCAAAAAGTTTAACTCAATTCTTCGGACTTAGTGGAATTGGAAAAACTATTTTAAGTGGTGAAACTATTGGTATTAATACCTTTGCATATGGAAGATCTGTTTTAGATTTTGATGATACAATTGAAGTAAGAATTACATCAGTTATAGACAGTGTTGATTATGAGAATACAAATTGCCTTTTTGAAGAAGGCGATACTATAAAGATAAAAACTTTAGGAATTGGTGATACTGGATATAAAGTAAAAGAATGGTTCTATAATGTTTCTCCTGTATATCAAGTTGATAGTATTGTTCTTAAAGATTCATCAGATTTTACTTATGAAATAACTTTAACCACTGATCATGATTTTAAAGTAGGAGATAAGTCTGTTGCTATTTTAGTTGGTAGTGATGGTAGAAATTTACCAGTATCTGATATAACACAATTAACATCTGCAAGATCATTTGTTATTAAAGGGCAAGGTCTAATCAATGAAGATTTAGATTATACTATAGAAAGGCAAATTCTAAAAACAAATGCTATAAATTTTCCAGAGGCATCTGCGTATGCTACAAATATACAAAATGTATATAAAGAAAAAAATAGTGAAAAATTACTTATAGCATCTCCATCTATTCCAACATATGGTTCTCAATCACTTGGTGTTAATGATGGGAAAATTGTTTTTAGTGGAAGTTTTAGTGGTGATGAATATGAAGTTATAACGAATGCATCAACAAGTCCATCTGGAGTTCCTATCTTTGATCATGGATTCTATACTGGTGATGCAATTTATTATACACCACAAATAATCAATAATGCTTATGTAGATCCTACTAGTGGAACTTCTATCGACAATTTTGTTGTTAAATCATCTTTGATGGATGAAGGTCTTTATTTTGTAAAGAGAGTAAATGAAACAACACTTAAATTTGCAAAAAGTGGTTCAGATCTTTATAATGAAAAGTTTGTTACTCAAGAGCAAGTTGGTATTGTAACTGATAATAAAATATCTCCATTTAAATTTAATAATAAAACTCTAACCTCACAAAAATTAGTAAGAGAAGTATGTCCACCAGATAATACAGGAACTGTATATGAAACCACACCTGGTCATACTGGTATATTGGTAAATGGTGTAGAAATTCTAAATTACAAATCCTTTGATCAGGTTCATTATGGGGAACTTAAAGGTATAGATGTTCTTGCAGGTGGAAAAGATTTTGATATAATTAATCCACCATTCTTACATATCAAAGATTCTGTTGGAACAGGAGCTACTGGATATGTTGCTGTATCTGGAGAGTTAAAAGGTGTTAGAATTATTGATCCTGGATTTGATTATCAATCAAAACCAACCATAAAAATTGCTGGTGGTAATGGATCAGGAGCTGATGTTTCTGTAAACATGCAATCTGTAGAACATTCAGTTTCTTTTGAATCTGATTCTCCTAGAGTTATTCTTAATACAAGTTCAAGTTTACCTTCTACAATTGGATTTACCACTTATCACAAATTAAAAAATGCAGAAGAAGTAATATATGTTACAGACAATCAAGAAGTTGTTGGTGGATTAACTACTAGTTCAACTTACTTTGCTGCAGTTGTTGGTAGTGGTGGAACAACTATCAGACTTCATAAAGATGAAGCGGGAGCTCTTGCAGGTATTAATACAATCGCATTAACATCTAGAGGAGTAGGAAAACATTTTATAAAATCTATTAATAAAAAATCTATAGTTGAATCTATTAACATAATTTCAGGTGGAAGTGAATATCAAAATAAAAAAAGAACTACTACATCTGCAGGTATAGATACATCTTCAAATTGTATTAATATTAAAAATCATGATTACCAATCTGGAGAAATTGTCAAATATACCACTAATGGAACACCCATAGCAGGTCTTACAACTGATACTGATTTTTATGTTACTAAAAAAGATGATGATAGTTTTTATCTATCAAGTGTTGGAGTAGGAACTACTACTAGTGATTTTTATTACAAAACTAAACAATATAGATCTCTTACATCTATTGGAGTAGGAACCCATACTTTTAATTATCAAGATATTACTGTAAGTATTACAGGAGATGTTGGAATATCTTCAGTAGGATCTGATACTTTTGAATTAAAGGTTCAACCCATATTTAGAGGTGAAATAACATCAGTTCATTTATCAAATAATGGTGTCGGATATGGTGCATCTGAAATTATCAATTTTGTTAGAGAACCAGAAGTAACTCTATTATCTGGGTCTAACGCACAATTGACTCCTATCATTAGTGGTGGAAAAATTATTGAAGTTATTGTTGAAAATAAAGGTAGTAATTATAATTCACCTCCAAATTTACAAATAAATGGAAGTGGTTCAGGTGCTGTAATAACTCCTATTTTAAAGGTAGTAGATCTTAATGGAAATGCTTCATCGGTTGGTATAGGAACAACTGTTAATTATGTTTTAGATACTGTTAATATAATACATCAGGGAGCTGGATATGATACATCAACTACTTCTATTGATGTTATAAATTCTGGATCTGATAGTAAATTACGTTCCCATATTCAAAAATGGAATGTTAATTTATTTGAAAAATATTATCAAACTCAACAAATTACCGATGATGATGGAATTATAAAAGATGGTAATATTGGACTACAATACAATCATTTATATGCTCCTAGAAAATTAAGACAAACTGTTTATGCAACTAATCAAGAAGGTGAATCTTTATATGGTGAACCAGATCTAAAAAAAGTTAATGGTCAAGAAACTCAATCGGACAATCACTCTCCTATTATTGGTTGGGCATATGATGGCAATCCAATATATGGACCTTATGGGTATATGAAGAAAGAAGGTGGAACTGTAACTCAGATGAAATCTGGTTATGTAGAAGAAGCTTCAATTAAGGAAAATAGACCACCATTAAGTGTTTTTCCTGCAGGATTTTTCTGTGATGATTTTACATATAAAAAAGTAAGTGATGAAACTATTCTGGATGAAAATAATGGAAGATTTTGTGTAACTCCACAATTCCCAAGTGGAACTTATGCATACTTTGCAACAATAGATGATTCTGGTTCAGAACAGGGTGGACAATTCAATACATTTAAATTACCAGTATATCCATATCTTATTGGTCAAAATTATTATTCAACCCCAAATGATTTTAATTTATTAACAACTTCAAATCAAGATGATTATAATTTAGAAAATAGTAAATGGTGTAGAAATACCACTCCTTACAATTTAATCTATAATGATAAAGCATATTACCCATATATGCCCCTTCCAGATAACTTATCCCAAACTATTGATGTTTCAGGGACAAAACCTGGTTCTTTGGAAAGTATTGGAATCGAAACAGGTGGAAAGAATTATCAAGTTGGTGATAAAGTAGTTTTTAATAATACTGGTAGTAGAGGCATTGGTGCAGCTGCTAAAGTATCAAGACTTCTTGGTAAATCAGTAAGTAGTGTAAGTGCTGCTACTAGTAGTATAACCAATGTAGAAATATATCCTTCAAGTCAAAAGGGAATTTATAGTATTGTTTCTACAGAACCTCATGAATGGGTTAATCGTGATATTATTACAGTTACTGGATTATCAACAACTTCTTCAGAAATTGGTGGTGTTTATAATGCTGGAATAACTTCTACCAAACTTAATGTAACTGGATTGGGAACCACTGCTGTTGCCATTGGAACTGATGGTGCTACAGGTATAGTAACTCATATTGATGTTCGTGGAGATTTATCAAAACTTCAATCTAATGATATTCTTGGAATTGGAACAGAAACTTTAAAATTATTAAACGTAGAGCCTCTTCTTTCTAGAATTAGAGTTCTAAGAGCTTTTAATGGAGTTACAGGAGTTTCTCATACAGTAACCTCTGAAATTCTTGAAGATCCTAGAAGACTTACTATTAATTCAGGATTTACTTCTGAATATGAATATAGAGTAAACAATCAAATTTATTTTAATCCTGCTGATTCAGTTGGTTTAGGAACAAGGTCTGGAGTTGGTATTGGAACTACAATTGCATTTAGTAATCCTGGAATTGGTATAACTCAGAAGTTTATTCAAACAAAAGCAATTTATCTCCCTGATCATGGATTGAAGACTGGTGATAAATTGACATATTCTCCTAATCAAGGAGAAGGTCTTAATATTAGGTGGGATGGATCAGACGCTGTTTATACAGGTATTAATACATTAACAAATGGTCAAACACTTTATGCTGCTGCCATTACTGAAGACTTAATAGGCATATCCACTGTTAAGGTTGGTTTAGGTAGTACAGGTACTTTTGTAGGCATTGCAAGCACACAGAGGGGTAGTACAACAGTATTCTTCTCTGGTTTGGGTACTGGTGTCTATCATAGCTTTAAGACTAATTATGACGTTATTACTGGAGAAATACGTAAAGTCACTGCTACAGTTTCTACAGGTGAAACGCATGGTTTGTTAAACTATGAAAATGTTTACATGGATGTTGTTTCAGGTCTTACAACAACAGTTATTGTTAAGTATAATGATTATAATAGAAGGATGGTAATTGATCCAAAATCATTTACTGCTTCTGGAGTTAATACTACATCAAATTCATTTACGATTAATGATCATGGTTATGAAACTGGTGATAAGATTATTCATACAGCATCCACTCCTGCTGGTGGTTTGGATGATAATGGAATTTACTATATTGTTAAAGTTGATACAGATAGTTTTAAATTAACTAATACAGATTATGATGCTAATGAACCAAAACCAGATGTAATAGGAATTACTAGTACTTCTGCAGGAACAATAAATCCAATTAATCCACGAATAAAAGTATATAAAAACTCTAGGGTTGAGTTTGATCTTTCTGATGCTTCTTTAGGATATGTTGCACAATCAACAAATTATCCAGCATTTGTAATGAATTTATATAGTGATAAAAATTTAACAAAACAATGGAATACATCTCCAGAATCTACAACTTTCAATTTTACAAGAAATGGAACTGCAGGTGTATCCACTGACGCTAAAGTTACTTTATCTGTTACTAAAGATATTCCAGAAACACTTTATTATAAATTAGATCCTGTATTTGAAAGCACATTACCAATTATCAAAAAGGAGATAATTTCTGATACAGGTGTTTTATCTGGAAATGAAATACAACTTGTAGATAGTGAGTACAATGGAAAACAATCAATAACAGTAGGTTCTACTAATCAATTCTCATATACTTTAAGAAAATCTCCCGAAAGAACTTCTTATGGAACTACATCATTTGTATCATATGAAACTGATAGTTCAACTGCATATGGTGCAATTGCAGATTTTAAAATAGGTAATCCTGGTAGAAATTACTATAATCTTCCTGGCATATCTACAATTAATAGTGAAGTTGGTAGTGGTGCAATTATTGAAGCATTGAGTACTTCAATAGGAAAGGTTAAAAATTTAAAGGTTAAAGATATTGGATATGATTTCCCATCAGATACTACATTAAAACCAGATTCTGCTTTACCCCAGATTATTAAAATAGATGCTTTGATGTCTATTGAATCTATTGGAATAACTTCTTTTGGAAGAGGTTATATCTCTGCACCAGAGTTAATTCTTATTGATGGAAAAACTAATAAACCAGTTCTAGATGCTGATTTGAAATATACTTTAGGAAATCCTGAAGTAGAAATTTTAAAGAATACTAAAGGTATTAGTAATACAGAACCTACTATTATCACTGATAGGAATAGTAATGGTATTGGAATTGCTACTGTTGGATTTAATACTGAAAATTATGATGTAACAGTACAATTGTCTGTTGGATTTAGCACTGCTGATACATTCCCAATTGCAGTTGGTGATGAGGTCTTCATAGAAGGTGTTGGTGTAGGAGTTGGTACAACTGCACTTGGATATAATTCTGAAAATTATAATTATAATCTCTTTACTATAACAGCAGTTGATGAAAACTATGGAGGAATTGGTACTGTTACATATAATCTTTCCAATTACTTTACTGGATTAGCTCCTGGTTTATCTGCAGGAACATTTGATTTTGTTAATTCTTCTGGAAGAATCGTTCCTAAGAAATTCATGCCCACATTTGATATTAAATTGACACCAAATGATTTTTCACAAAATGAAGTAGTTACTGGATCTATCAGTAGTGCTAGAGGAAATGTTGAAAATTGGAATCCAAATACTGGTATTTTAAGAGTTTCTAATACAGATGGGTTTATAGTTAATGATATTATAAAAGGATTATCCTCATCAACTCAAGGTCTTGCTTCATCTATAAAAACATTTGATTCATATATTAAACTAAATGCAACTTCAAGAGTTGAGAAGGGATGGGAAACTGATTCTGGATTCTTCAATGCTCATATTCAGAGAATCCAAGATAGTGATTATTATCAAAATCTTTCTTACTCATTAAGTTCTAGAGTTGATATAGAAACATGGGATGATCCTGTTTCTACTTTAAATCATACATTAGGGTTTAAAAAATTCTCTGATTATCAATTAGAATCAACTTCTTCTGCTAGGGTTGGATTATCAACGGAATTGTCTGATGTTTCTGTGGTAAATGATCTTTATGGTATTGGTGATTTGAATTGTGTATATGATTTTGATTTAGTATCTGAGAATGCTTTAGATATTACAGGAAGTGATGCTTTCTCTACAGAAATAACTTTCTCAAGTAGAATTTTAAAAGATTATTCTGAATCCGTTGGAAATAGGGTAGTATCCATAGATGATTTTAGTGGTACTTTCAATAGTAACCCTAGAGCTACAAGATTTAGCACTATTAATAGATGGACATTATCGGAAAGGAGAGCATTAAAATATATCACTTATGTAAGAGACAAGAGATTTGGTGCTCAAAGACAATTGATGATTGTTGATATTATTCATGATGATGTTCAAGGATATATTAACCAATATGGAAGAGTTGAGTCTGTATATGATCAAGGAGATTTTGATTTTGCTGTTTCTGGTAGTGAAGGTCAATTAAACTTCTATCCAGTAAAATATTCTGTTAATGATTATTTTGTTGCCACTCTTTCTTACAATCTTGATGATAATTTATTAAGCACTGGCAGCACTGTTATTGGTCCCTCTCTAATTGATTCTGAAAGTGTAACAATAGGAACAGGAGTTGCATCTACAACAATTGTTGGTATTGCAAGCACTTATAGATCTGCAAAGGTTATTATTAATATTAATCCAGATATTAGTGGTAAAGAACATGAATATAATCAATTGAACATTATTCATAATGATGATGAAGTTGATATAATGGAGTATGGAAGATTAACAACTGTTACTACTCCAGAAGCAATTGGTGGATTAGGTACTTATCGTGGTTATATTGATGGTTCTACTTTAAAGGTAGATTTTATTCCTAATGCTAGTGTGGGTATAGGGACAACTGGTGTTATTAATACCATTGTTGTTGGTATGGCAGATTCTACTTCTACGGGTATTGGAACAGTTGATCTTAAACATGCAAGATTAGAATCTAGAACAACTGCAATTGATTCTTCATCATCTCCTGGAATTACAACTATCGGTGAATATCCTTCTGATTATGAAGCTGCTTATGGAACTATTCAAGTTACTGATGCAACAAATCAAGTTTATTGTATGTTTGAGTATGCAGTAGTTACTGATTATGTGGATGGTTCTACAACAGAGACATATGATGTAGATTTTGCTAATGTTGCTTCTGGAGTTTCTCCAACTGGATTAGGAACATTTGGATCTAAAGTATCTTCTGCAGGAACTGTTTCATTACTTTTTACTCCTGTAGCAAGCATTAATGCACAAGTTAATGTGTATATGAATGCTGTAAGAATACAAGATGATACAAAGGATACACTTGATTTCAATAACGGAACTATTGAAAGTGGATTTGGTGATTACACTGGAACAGAAAGTGCTGTATTAAGAGCATTTGGATTATCACATAAAACTGATCCAATCTTTAGAAAACCATTTGATGGTAGTAGTGCAGGTATAGTTAATACTACAAATAATACTATCAATCTTCCAAATCATTTCTTTGTTACAGGTGAAGAACTTGTTTATACAAATCCTGGCACTGGATATACTATGGCAATTGGAGTTGCTTCTACTGATGGATTTACTGGAGTTGGTACAACTACTTTATTACCAAGTAAAGTATATGCAGTTAAGATTGATGATGAAACCATTAAGCTTGCAGAGAGTGTCTCTAAGGCACTTCAGACCGTCCCAGAGGTGGTTGATATTACAAGTGTAGGTATTGGAACTTCTCACTGTTTTAATGCTGTTAATCAGAATAAGAAAGCTCTTATTTCTTTGGATAATATTATTCAATCTCCCATCGTTTCAACCGCAGTAACAACTCATTTAGCAAATCAGGTATTTACTACTGATGATAATATTGAGTTTGCAGGAATTACATCATTCTTTGGTGGAGATTTAATTAAAATTGGAAATGAAATACTTAGAATTGATGCTATTGGTCAAGCAGGAAATGATAATCTCATTAGAGTTAGACGACCTTGGGCTGGAACTGCTTTAGCAGGATATGGAACGGGAGCTTTAGTTACTAAAGTAGATGGTAATTATAATATTGTTGATAATACACTAAACTTTGTAGAAGCACCTTATGGTAATGTTCCTTTAAGTACCTCTACAAACCCACCTGATTCAAGGGATTGGACGGGAATTGCGACTGGATCTAGTTTTGAAGGAAGAACATTCATGCGTTCTGGTGTTCCTGATACATCAAATGAACCATATTATAGAAATTATATTTTTGATAGTCTTTCTTCTCAATTTACTGGTCAAGTGTCAGACTTTACATTAGAGTCTGGTGGATCAAATATAACAGGAATTGTAACTGATACTGCAATTGTTCTTATTAATGATGTTTTCCAAACTTCAGGATCAACTAATGAATATACTATTATTGAAGATGCGACTGTTGGTGTAACAACAATTTCATTTACTGGTACTGGAAGTTCTACTACCGATGCAAATGTAGGAAATCTTCCTAAAGGTGGAATAATTGTTTCTGTAGGTTCTAGTGAAGGATTTGGATATCAACCTCTAGTTGCTGCTGGTGGAACAGTTACAGTTGCTGCTGGTGGTACTATTCAATCTATTAGTATTGGTAATACTGGTTCTGGTTATAGGGCAGGTATTCAAACAGTTAATGTTGGTATACAAACGATTAGCCGTTCTGGAACTAATATTATAGGAATTGGTACAGCACAAATTACTACTGGACATATTACAGGAATTGCTGTTACTAATCCAGATCATATATTCTATTCAACTAGAAGAGTAGCAAATGTTGGATATAGTTCCGTAACTGGTATATCTACGATCACTACACAAACTGATCATGGATTATCATCAGGTGATGAAGTAACACTTTCTGGTATTGCCTTTACTTGTGACTACTCACCTAGAATTGGTATTCATACCGCAGTCTATGATAATATATCTGGTATTATGACAGTTACGACTGCTGTTGGGCATGGATTATCAACTAGTGGTCAGAAGAGTGTTGTCATCTTTACTGGATTAGCATTTACTTGTGGATTGGATAATGGAGCATCTACTCATTATTATCCAAGAGGACAAGATCCTGCATATCATACTGCAGTTAAGATTACTAAGGATGGTGCTAAGAAAACTGTAACTGGTGCAGTCTATAATCCTACAACTGGCATCATGACAGTTACTTCCCCTAGTCATGGAATCTCTAATAATGATAAAGTAAAATTTGAACCTAATTCTTTAATATTTACTTGTGATAAGGATAATTATGCCACTTCACACCCATATCCTAGAAGATCAGATACGATTGCTAGTCAGTGGATATTAGCTACTAATGTAACCACAAATACCTTTAGAGTTAATGTTCTTCCTGTAGCACCTTCAACTTACACTGGAATCCATAGTTTTGTCAGTGCAGTTGCTAATGGACTTACACATAATGATGGAGACATTGCAATTGATGTAGGATATGCTGCTAATAGTGATAACTTTACTCATCAGTTTGTATCTGCTACTTCTGGTGCTGTAGTTGCAGGTGGTTCTTATGCTCACAGATTTATTGGTTCAGATCCTGCTGCTGTTATTAGTGGTGGTGATTATAATCATACATTTGTAAGTTCTGGTATTGGAAGTATAAGTGTAACAGGTATTGGAACTACAACTGCGACTGATGCAACATACAATGCTTCTACTGGAAACTTAGTTCTTACTATTCCTTCACATGGACTTTCTGATAGTGATACTATTGGAATTGCTACTGGAGGTATTGTATTTACTTGTTCGATGGATAGTCATACTTCAAATCATCCTTATCCTCGTTCAACAGATCCTATTGCAGGAATTACTACTGCAATTACAGATTATACAACCAACACTATCACTGTTTATGTTGGAACTTCTGCAACTGTAACTCATAATGTTAGTGATGCTAGTTACAATCCTGATACAGGTGCTTTGGTTCTTTCAATTGCTAGTCATGGATTATCCGCAGATACTAGTATTAGATTAAAAGAAGAGAGTTTGAGATTTAGGTGTGAATTTGATGATTATGCAACAATTCATCCATATCCAAGATATACTGATCCAGGATTTAGTACTTCTATCAATATTGATTCAAAAACAGATGATACTATTACCCTTAATGTAGGCACATCTAAGACTGCTCTTTATAGTATTTCTACTGCTTCATATAGTGCTACTTCTGGAATATTAACAGTAAGTATTGGTGCAGGTCATAGTTTACGTATAGGACAAAGTATTGGTATAAAAACTGAATCTTTATCATTTAGATGTTCGAGAGATAATTATGCAACTGTGCATAGATATCCTAGAAAACCAGATCCTTATTACACAGGAACACAAGTTACTGCTGTTGGTGTAGGAACCACTACGTTTGAAGTTAATATCGGTGTTTCTACTGTTCCTACTTTCTATGTTGGACTGGGATCTGTTCAGTCTGCTATTATAGCTCCTAGATTAAATAACAATTCTGCAAGTAAATTTGATGTTGCAGCAAATGGAAGTGAAGTTCTACGTGTTATTGATAGTAAGACATTTGAGACTCAAACTGGAATATCAACTAGAAATCATATCTATGCTAGAGGTGGGTATGTAAATGGATACAATAAGGTAGTCTTTGATGATCCATTATCATATAGTGGTATTGGTTTAACTTATAGTGATACATCTAGTGGAATTGGAACTGGTGCAACAATTGATATTGTTGTTGGACAGGGTTCTAGTGTAATTAGTTTTACTATTCAAAATACTGGTAGTGGTTATGGTAATCTTCAAAAATTAACAGTTCCTATTGGTGGTACTACAGGTATTCCAACTGATCCAAGTAAAACCTTTACTGAAATGTTGATTGATATTGAAAAAGTCTTTAGTGATGAATTTACTGGATGGTCTGTTGGTCAATTGGAAGTTCTTGATAATGTTGAAAGATATATTGATGGTGGTAGAACTGATTTCCCATTAACTGTTAATGGAGAATCAACTTCAATTGTTGCTAAGAAAGGATCTAAGATTGATGTTCAAGATCTTCTATTGGTATTTGTTAATAACATTCCTCAAGTTCCTGGTAAAGGATATAAGTTCCCTGGTGGTAGTGTAATTACATTTACTGAAGCACCTAAAGTTGGCGATACAATTGAAATTATTTTCTATAAAGGAACAGGTGGTCAAGACGTTGTTGATAGAAAGGTTATTGAAACTGTAAAACAAGGTGATGATTTAACTGTTGGACGTTTACAAACTCAAGATACTTGGTTACAAGAAGTTGCTAGGGTTCCTATTAGCGTTGATTCTACTGATGTTGTTTCAACTCCTCCATATTATGGACCAGGTAATAGCAACAATTCTGAATTAGAAAGACCAGTTAATTGGTGTAGACAAACTGAAGATAAAATTATTAATGAGAAAGGTGTTGGAAAGGATAGGGAACTTTATGAACCTGTTATTAATCCATACTCACCTATTATAAAATCAGTAGGAATAGGGTCAACAGTCATCTACGTTGAAAATGCAAGACCATACTTTGATCCATATGATGAAGTTAATAATGTATCACCAACATCTGATGACTTTACTTTCCAAAAGAAAGTTAAGTTGATTTCTCAAGAAGATAAAATTGGTGCTGCTGGTACTGCAATAGTATCTGGTCTAGGAACAATTTCTTCTGTTGCTATTTCTACAGGTGGTGTTGGTTATAGCACTGCTACAGTAAGTTTTGCTACTACATCATTAAGTGGTAATGAGGTTGGTGTTGGTTCAACATCTACAACTGCTTTTGGATCTCCAATAATTGGTGCTGCTGGAACTATAACTGGTATTGCAATTACTAGTGTTGGTGCAGGTTATACATCATCTAATCCACCAATGGTTCTTATCAGTCCTCCAACATGGTCTGAAGAGGAAAATAAAGTTGATTACTATCAAGGCGATTCTGGCATTATTGTTGGATTTGGTACTACTACAATTGGAGCTGGTTCAACCAACTATCAATTGATATTTGACTTACATATTCCTCTCGGTTCTGATTTAAGAGACTCTAATATTACTGGTACTGCAGTTACTATTAGTGGAATATCCACAGGTGACTTCTTTATAGTTAATAATTCTACAGTTGGTAGTGCAACTACATCAATCAATTCTGTTGATACTGGTGGTGCTGTTATTGGAGTTGGAACTCAATTCCTAAATAACGTTTATGAAGTTAATAATTATGAAATAGTTCAAGCTGCAACAGGAGTTGGAACTACAGGTGTAGGAATAGGTACAACTCACCTTAATAGGGTGTTTGTAAAAGTAACCAACTTTAATACTTGGAGTGGTCAATGGCCTACTTTCAGTGGTGCTGGTATTCAAACTGGTAATTACTTTGGAGCATATAGTTGGGGTAAGATTAATCTAACCTCAAGATCTGAGAGTAATACTTATACTGCATATACATTAGGAGGAACAGGTGGAATTTCTACTTCTCCAGTAGTAAGACGATCTGCTTCCCTTAAATATAAGCAATATAAAACTCCTTGATCAAATCATTAATAAATAAAGAAAAATCTCTGTCCAAATGGCTGCTATAATAACTGATCAAATTAGAATATTAAATGCAAAGAATTTTATTGCTGGAGTAACTTCTAGTACAAATGCATATTATTCTTTTGTTGGGTTGCCAAATCCTACTGATGTTGCAACTGATTGGAATACAACTCCACCATCCCCCAAAGATAGTTTTTCGGAAGAAAATAATTATTGGGATACTATGGTCGCATTAAAGAAAATAAATTCTGAAGATGCAAAACAAGTTGTTACCAAAAGAGTGTGGTCATCAGGAACTACCTATGACATGTATAGGGGAGACTATAGTAGAACAAATACTGCTCCAGTTTCGGGGGCAACTAATTTATATACATCAACTTATTATGTGGTAAACAGTGATTATAGAGTTTATGAATGTCTTCAAAATGGTACTGATCCAGATAATCCTAATGGAAGACCATCTTTAGATGAACCAACGTTTACTGATTTGGAACCAAAATCTGCTGGAAGTAGTGGTGACAATTATATATGGAAATATCTTTATACAATTAAACCATCCGATATTGTAAAGTTTGATTCTACAGACTTTATGCCTGTTCCTAAAGATTGGTCAACAAGTAGTGATAATGCAGCAGTTAGAGATAATGCAGTTGATGGATCTATTAAAATTGTAACAGTTACTAATAGGGGAGTGAGTATTGGTCCTGTAGGTGGTACTGAATATCGAAATGTTCCTATTAAGGGAGATGGAAGTGGTGCAGAATGTACTATAACTACAACTAACGATCAACAGGTTGATACCATAGTTCTTTCTAAGCAAGGATCTGGATACACTTATGGAAGTGTTGATTTAGAAGCAGGATCTGTTCCTACAGGAAGCACTAGACCTTTGTTTGATGTTATTATTCCACCTCAAGGTGGGCATGGATCTAATATTTACAGAGAACTTGGTGCTTACAATGTTTTATTATATTCTAGAATTGAAAATGATAATGAGAATCCTGATTTTGTAACTGGAAATGATATTGCTAGAGTTGGTGTGGTATGTAATCCTCAACAATACGATTCTACTTCACTTTTAAGTTCTGATAAGGCAAGTGCTCTTCGTGCTTTGAGATTAGCAGGAACTGGTTATAGCTCTGCTACATTTACAGCAGATTCATATGTCACTCAAACAATTGCAACTGGATCAACTGCAGTGGGAAGAGTTGTTAATTACGATCAAACTACTGGAGTTTTAAAATATTGGCAAGATAGATCTCTTTCTGGTTTTAACACTGCTGGATTAGGAGTAACAGATCCTCAATATGGATTTAATTTAAATGCATTCACTGCTTCTCCTAGTACTGGTGGAAGTGTAGAAATTACTCCTTCATCTGGATCTACTCTAGAGATTGATACTGGGTTTACGGGTCTATCTACCGTAATAAATAATAGGACATATTATCTTGGTCAGAGTTTTACTGAAGGTATTGCCAATCCTGAAGTTAAAAAATACTCAGGAAATATTATTTTTATTGATAATAGACCAGCTATTACTCGGTCAACAAACCAAAAAGAAGATATCAAAATAGTTTTGCAGTTCTAAAAAATCATGCCACAGCAAACCAACTTAAATGTAGCCCCATACTTTGACGATTATGATTCGTCTAGTGATTTTTATCGGGTTTTATTTAAGCCAGGATATCCTGTCCAAGCTAGAGAATTAACAGCTCTTCAATCCATATTACAAAATCAAATTGAAAAGTTTGGTCAACATTTTTTTAAAGAAGGTGCAAAAGTAATACCTGGTAATACTGGATATAATCGTATATATTATGGCATACAGATTAATAATAATTATCAAGGAATTCCTGTATCAGCTTATGTTGATCAATTAGTAGGAACAAAAATAACAGGTCAAAGATCTGGTGTAAGTGCTGTTGTAGATAAAGTTTTATTAGCAGAAGATTCTGAAAGAGGTCAACTTACTCTTTATATAAATTATCTAACATCCAACACATCAAATAATTCTACTCAAGTATTTTCTGATGGAGAGGAATTAACATGCTCAGAAATAATAACTTCAGGATTATTAGGTAATACTGCGATTGCTGCTGGGGCTCCATTTGCTCGTACAGTAACAAGTAATGCTGCTGTAACTGGATCTTCATTTCAAATTCAAAATGGTGTATATTTTGTTCGTGGTCAATTCTGCAATGTAAATCAAGAAACACTTCTTCTTGATCAATATAATAATACTCCAAGTTATAGGGTAGGATTATTTGTAAATGAAGAGATAATTAATGCAGATATAGATGAAAGTTTAAATGATAATTCACAAGGATTTAATAATTACTCTGCACCAGGTGCTGATAGATTAAAAATATCTTTAAGTTTATTTAAAAAATCTACTGATGATTTTGATGATAATAGTTTTGTTGAATTAGCAGTAATAAATGATGGTGTTCTTAGAACTCAGAGAAAGGGATCGGCAGGAGGAGCTGCTCTTGGTGGATTTAGTGGAGTATATTCAAAAAACTTTGATTTAACCGATACTCTTGCAAGAAGAACTTTTGATGAAAGTGGTAATTATGATGTAAAACCTTTTGATGTTACTCTTTTAGAATCTTTAGATGATAATATTGGAAATAGGGGAGTATTTAAAGCAGGTCAATTTACACCAGGTGGAGAAACTCCAAGTGATGATTTGGCATTATATAAACTTTCTCCAGGTAAAGCTTATGTAAAGGGTTATGAGATTGAAACACTCAACCCAACATTCCTTGATGTACCTAAACCAAGAGATGTAAACACATTAAAAAATCAATCAATAATTTATAATACTGGTCCAACATTTAAAATCAATAGTGTCTTTAGAACTCCCACAGTAGGTATTGGTAGTACATATGTTCTAAGTTTAAGGGATGAAAGGGTTGGTGTAAACTCTGAAAGTGCTCCAGGACAAGAAATTGGTCTTGCGAGATTATATGATTTTAGACTTGAATCTGGATCATATGAAGTTGCAGAAAGTGATAGAGCTAAAAATCAGTGGGATATATCATTATATGATGTACAAACTTTTAGTGAACTTACATTAAATCAACCTATTACACAATCTGTTCCTGCTTTTATTGAAGGAAAAAGTAGTGGAGCAACTGCCTTTCTTGTAGGCTCAGTTACTTCTGGGGTAGGATTAACTGTTTATGAGAAAAATGGTAATTTTATTGCAGATGAACAATTAATAATTAATGGTATTAATAATGGAAGAACTGCAATAGGAATTACTGATTATACAGTTTCTGATGTTAAATCTCTTTATGGAACTGATGATAATACAATTGGTATTAACACCTTTAGTGCAAATATAATACCATCTGTTTTGACTGATGTTGGTATTGCTACTATTGGTATAGACAAAGGAGCAGCAGGAACTTTAATAAAAAGTACTAATCCTAATTTCCCAGGTATTACTACTATTGGTAATCTTATTCAATATAGTGATCTTGATATATCAGAAGATCCTATTTTAGCAAGAGTAGTTAGTGTAACTTCAAACTCCATTTCTGTTGTTGGTGTTGCTACTGTTACTGGAGTGTGTAATGGTGGATTACCTATCGTTGGTTTAAATTCAGAAGGAGAATCATTAACTGGTATTACAACAGCAGCAGCATTTAAGAATGTAAGTGATTTAAAAGTTTTATCAACCAAATTTGATGTTTCTACTGATAATACTTTAGTCACACGACTTTCTAAGTCAAATATATCTAATGTTGATTTAACTGGTGCATCAGTTGTTATAAGAAAAACTTTTAATGTTAATATTAGTAGTGGTAGATTTGAAACTCCTATTCCTACGATTGATACAAATGAATCTTTCCAACCATTTACTCCAAAGAGATATTCTTTGATTGGTGCAGATGGTAAGACTCATGAATTAACAGCAGATCAATTTGATTTTGGATCTGGAAATACTTGTCAGATCCGTGGTTTAACTGATCCTCCTGCTGCAAATAAAGGAGCAACTTTAATTGCTACTATTAAAAAGCAGAAACCAAAAGCAAAACAGAAGATAAGAAATAGGGTTAAATCTGTAGTTATTAATTATTCTAATGATGCTGCTTCTGGAATAGGAACTACTACATTAAATGATGGATTGACATATGGTTCTTATCCATATGGAACAAGAGTTCAGGATAAAAATATATCAATAAATGATGCTGATATTATAGAAGTATTATCAATATATGAGTCAGCAGATACAAGTGATCCATCATCACCAAAAGTTAATTTATCTTCTATTGTAACTCAATCAACAACAACAAATGAATTAATTATTGGTGAGCAAATAATTGGACAGTCTAGTGAAGCTGTTGCAATGGTTGCAGAAAAACCAAGTGATAGTCAAATTACTGTGATTTATCAAAATGAGCATTTGTTTACAGAAGGAGAAATTGTAAATTTCCAAGAATCTGGTTCTAGTGCAATAGTTTCGAGTTTAGATTCTCCGAGTTTTGATATATCTCCAAATTTTTCATTCGTAGATGGTCAACAGTCAACTATTTACAATATTGGTCAAATTAAAAGAAAATTTGATTCAGATTCTCCATCTAAGAAGATAAAAATATATTATTCTAATGGATCTTTTGATTCTGCAGATAATGGTGATTTTATAACTGCAAATTCTTATGATCAATATGATTATGGAATAGATATACCAAAATTGGATGGCACTTCTAATACTGATATGATAGATATCAGACCAAGAGCATCCATAGTATCTTCTGTTTCTGAAGGAGATAGGTCTCCACTTGAATTTAAGGGAAGAAGTTTTAATGCATCTGGAAACTCTGCTCCTAATATTTTAGCATCAGATGAATCATTATTGATTGATTACTCTTTTTATCTTGGAAGAATTGATAGGATATTCTTAAGTAAAGAGGGACAATTCCAGATAAAGTATGGGGATCCTGGAGAAGACCCACAAAAACCTGTTCCTGTTGATGGTGCTATTGAAATAGCTACTGTTAGACTTCCACCTTATCTTTATAATGTTGCTGGAGCACAGATTGATTTCTTAGATCGTAAGAGATTTACGATGTCTGATATTAAGAATCTTGAGAATAGAATCAAGAATCTTGAGTATTATACAACTCTTTCGTTATTAGAAACTAATACAGCAAATCTATTTGTAGCTGATAGTGATGGATTGAATAGATTTAAGTCTGGATTCTTTGTTGATAATTTTACTGGATTCAAAACTCAAGAACAAGGAACACCTATTAACAATAGTATTGATCCCAAAAATAAAGAATTAAGACCAAGACATTATACCAACTCTGTTGATTTAATTTTTGGACCAGTTGTTGGTAATGATCCTACAGACGATCTTAATTTTTCTACAATTGAAGGAATAAATGTAAGAAAGAAAAATGATATTATAACTTTAGATTATTCTGAAGTTGAATGGTTAAAGCAAAGTTTTGCTACAAGGTCTGAAAGTGTTACTCCTTTCTTAATTAGTTTCTGGCAAGGAACTATGGAGATTACTCCATCTTCTGATACATGGGTTGATACTACTAGATTGCAACCTAAAATTATTAATGTAGAAGGTGACTACCAATCTGTTTATAATAGAATGGTTGATAATGGTGAGATTGATGCACAGACTGGATTTGGTCCAGTAACGTGGGGTTCATGGCAAACTACATGGACAGGAACAACAACTAATGATACTAGTAGAGATACTGTAATTTCTAATCAAACTCGTGTTTTTGGAATGGGTGGTTGGATTAATAACTTTAGTGGTGGATTTGGAAACCCTGCTAGAAGAATTAGAGAAACAGTTAATAGAGTATCGAGAGAAACTGTAAGAACAACAACTCAACAAGGTGTTGAGAATAGAACAGGTACTCAAACATTAGTTACTGAATCATTTGATAGAACATCTGTTGGTGATAGAGTTGTAAGTAGAGATCTTATTCCATTTATGAGATCTAGAAATATTGAATTTATTGCTAAGAGAGTTAAACCTTTAACTAGACTTTATGCTTTCTTTGATGGACAAGATGTTACTAAGTATTGTGTTCCAAAAATTCTTCAAATTAGTATGACCTCTGGAACTTTCCAAGTAGGTGAAACTGTTAGGGGAATTGTCAATCCAACAGGTCTTAGTCAAATAACTGCAGAAAGTTTACCTGAAATTAGATTCAGAGTAGCACAGTCAAATCATAAAGAAGGACCATATAATGTTCCTACTAAGGTTTTTGCAGAAAACCCTTATACAAATCAAAGTTTCCCTGCATCTTATTCATCTACTTCTAATGTATTGAATGTAGATACATTCTCACTATCTAATGAACCACAAGGATCTTACTTTGGTTGGGTTCAAGAAGGAATGGTTTTAAGAGGTCAATCTAGTGGAGCAATTGCAACTATTGAAGAAGTTCAACTTCTTTCAGATATTGGTGCATTTTGTGGTGGATCTTTCTATATTCCTAATCCTAATAATATTAGTTTCCCAAGATTTGAAACAGGAAGTAAAGTTCTTACATTAACTAATGATGCAGACAACAATCCTGATAATGCTACAACTGTTACTGATGAAACATTTACATCTGCTGGAACACTAGAAACTGTTCAAGAGAATATTGTTTCTGTTAGAAATGCAAGAATTGAACAGAGACAACAATTCCAAGAAAGAAATGTTAATAGAAGTCTTGGAACCGAGGTTGTAGGATCTACAGTTGTTTCTGAAAGCACAAATCAACAAATTATTGGGTGGTATGATCCTCTTGCTCAATCATTCTTAGTTGAAGATCCTGGTGGAATATTTGTTACTAAATGTGATGTGTTCTTTAGAACAAAAGATGATATGGATATACCTGTGGTATTCCAAATTAGATCTATGAAGAATGGATTACCAACACAACACGTACTTCCTTTCTCTGAAATTGTATTAGATCCTTCAGAAGTTAGTATTTCTGCAGATGGATCTATTGCAACTACGGTTACTTTTAAAGCACCTGTTTATCTTGAAGGTAATAATACAGAATATGCAGTAGCTTTAGCATCTAACTCCACTAAGTATAGTGTTTATATTTCAAGGATAGGTGAAACTGATCTATTAACTGATACATTTATTTCTAACCAACCATACTTAGGTTCTCTCTTTAAGTCTCAAAATGCTTCTACATGGGAACCAAGTCAGTGGGAAGATTTGAAATTTAC